>ENA-OFCX01000318-OFCX01000318.1-metagenomes-genome-assembly--contig:-NODE-318-length-26514-cov-4.752825_pt1 | contig 26514 bp, 21 predicted proteins | sample MGYA00153384_OFCX01 | MGnify analysis MGYA00153384
GCATACCCCTTGAACGCCCGCGCCCGCCACAGCGTGATCGCCAGTTGCCGATTTGGTGCGGTGCCCACTGTCACGTTGCCCAGCAGGTCCAGCGATTCAAAGCGCTGCGCCACATCGGGGGGCACCGGGCCTTGCATGACCAGCATCACGTCTTTGCCCAGCAACGGCTGCAGGTGGGTGGTCAGTTGATATTGGTCGTCGGCCCGGCCTTGTGGATTCCAGGCCACGGGCCGCGTGCCCAGGCCACGCCATTCGTAGGTGGTTTGGGCCAGCAGGGTGCGGCCTACGCCCAACACCGGTAGCCCAGGGTGTTGGGCTGCGATGGGTTGGAGCATGCGCAGGGCTTCGTGCCAGCCGCGCATGCGCACGAAGGCGTCGGTGTTTTTGGGTAAGGGTTGACCTATCAGGCGGGCGATGTCGGTGGCGTGGCAGACAAACGCGACCAGCACCGCATTCACCGCCAGGGTGATGCCCAGCCAGCGAGGGTGTGACCTGTTTGCCAACGCACCACACGCCCACGCGGCAAACAGCAGACTGATGGCTACATAGGCAGGTGCTGCCCAGTTCAGGTTGGATTGGGCGCGAAAAGATTGGGCGGTGGTAACGGCCAGCAGGGGAACGGACAGGGACAGGAGGTAGTGGATGGGGTTGTTGGGATGGGTGTTGCCCTGTCTCCCGTCGGGGAGAGAAACGGGGTGGGGGGCGCGCGGGAAAAGCGCTCGTCCACCGCCGGGACCGCTACCCCTGCCCTCTCCCGCATGCTGAAGAGGCAGCAAGTACCCATGAAGCCTGAGAGGTATCAATGCCCTGGCCCAGAGCAACCCTGAGCCAACACCGAGCACAACCATCAACGGCACCGGCCCCAGCATCAATAACTGCCCGGCCCAGAATTCCGCCACCGACGCCCAGCCGCCACTTCGAAGTCCGGTGGCCGTGATTTCTGCGGTGTGGCGCAAGGTGGGCATGCCGTTTTGCCAGTTCCAAATCAGGTGCGGGGCGAAGAGCGCCAGCGCCACCGCAGCGGCAATCCAGGGCCCGGGGGTTCGCCACAGGCGGTGGCCGCTGGGTGATCGATGCGCCCACAGGCTGTACAAGGCAGTCGCTGCAAACGCTGCCATGGTGTATTTGGACAACAAGCCTAGCCCCAGCACCACGCCACACGCCGCCCACCAGCCCAGACGGCCGCTGGCAGCGGCACGCCACCAGCACCACGCCGCCAACGCCCAGCACAGCACCAGCAGTGAATCGGTGGACACAAACAGTCCCAGCAAGCCCACCATGAAGGAGCTGGCAAACAGCAGTGCAGCCACCAGGCCCACGCGCTGCGCCAGCGCGTGCCCGCATCGTTCATTGAACAGGTCACGACCCAGCACATACAGCACACCAGCGGTGGCCGGGTACAGCAGCATGGCCAGGGCTTTCACGCCCAGCACGCCGTTGCCAAACAGCGCGGTGCTGGCCGCAATCAGCCAGGCCACCAGCGGCGGCTTGGAGTAGTAGCCCCAGGCCAGGTTTTGCGCCCAGCCCCAGTAATAGGCCTCGTCGACATACAGCGATATGCCGGTGTGCCCGATCAGCCAGAAGCGCCAGGCGCTGAGCAGCCCGACTGTGGCAAAGACCAGCCAGACCAAAGCCTTCACGTCAGCCCTGCTTGTGCCGGCCCGCTCCCGCGTCCGGCGTCTGGTGCCAGCCCGCTCCCGCCTGCGGCGTCTGCTCGGGTGCGGCGTAGTACGGCTTGGCGGGCAGCTCACGGGTGAAGTAGATACGAATCAGCAACTCGGCCAGCACCCCGGCGGTGAGCAGCTGAATGGCACTGATCACACAGAAAAAACCAAAGAAAAACAGTGGCCGGCCCACCACCGATTCACCCATGATTTTCAGTACTCCCAGATAGCTCAAGATACCCATACCCAACGCCATGATGACCAGCCCCAAGCCACCAAAAAAATGCCCGGGCCGTGCGCTGTATTTCAGGAAAAAATGCACCGACAGCAAATCCACAATCACCCGAAACGTGCGCGACAAGCCGTACTTGGACACCCCCGCCGTGCGCGCGTGGTGCGAAACCGGCGCTTCCGCCATGCGCCGGGGTGACGTGACGGTCGCCATCCAGGCCGGTATGAATCGGTGCATTTCGCCAAACAGCCGCACCTGGCGCAGCACCCGCGTGCGGTAGACCTTCAGGCTGCAGCCGAGGTCGCGAAACGGCAGGCCGGTGAGTTTGCGAATCAGGTTGTTGGCGATTTTTGAGGGCACCTTGCGCAGCCAGAAACCATCCTGGCGGTTCATGCGCCAACCGGCAACCAGATCCAGGTCTTCGTGCAGCAGCTTGTCGACCAGAGCGGGAATGTCTGTCGGGTCGTTTTGCAGGTCGCCATCCATCGTCACGATCACGTCGCCGCGCGCTGCGTCAATGCCCGCCTGCATGGCCGCCGTTTGACGAAAGTTGCGCCACAGACTGATCACCCGAATGTGCGAGCCCACCTGCGCGGCCCGCTGAAGCAACGCATCGGCCGTGCCGTCAGCGCTGCCATCGTCCACGACGATCAGTTCCCAGGGCCACGGAGCGGCAGCCAGGGCAGACTGGATGGCGTCAATCAGCGGCACGGCATTGGCCACTTCGTTGTACATGGGAACCACCACTGAAACAGATGGTGAGGAAATGTCCACCGTTGCAGAAGCGGTGGGAAAGGCCAGTTCTTGGGTCATGTGTGGATTTTAGGTTTATTGACCAGGGATTCAGGTCAAATCGGGTTCCAGACCAGGTAAATACTGCTCAAGCAGCTATCAAATTTATAGTATTTTTTTAATGTAATGCCGTTTACATCCGACGATCTGACCACTCTTTGGCTGACCCTCCGGCTGGCCTTGCTGACCACCTTGCTGCTGTTGGTGCTCAGCACACCTCTAGCCTGGTGGCTGGCGCGCACGCGCTCACGTTGGGGCGCCGTAGTGGGAGCGGTGGTGTCCATGCCGCTGGTGCTGCCGCCCACCGTGCTGGGTTTTTACCTGCTGGTGTGGATGGGCCCGCAAGGCGCCGTCGGGGCTGCAATGGCCGCGCTGGGCCTGCCGGCCCTGGTGTTCAGCTTCTGGGGCCTGGTGCTGGCGTCGGTGATCAGTTCTCTGCCCTTTATGGTCCAGCCGTTGCGCGACGCGTTTGCTGGCGTGGCCCCGCGTTTGACGCAAGCAGCAGCCACGCTGCGGGCGTCGCCGCTGGACGTGTTTTTCAGCGTTGCGGTGCCGTTGGCTCGGCGCGGATTTTTGTCGGCCATCACGCTCACATTTGCCCACACCGTGGGCGAATTCGGCGTGGTGCTGATGGTGGGTGGCAACATCCCCGGCACGACCCGCGTGCTGTCGATTGCGATCTACGACCACGCCGAAAGTTTCAATCACGGCGCAGCGCACGCGCTTGCCGGCGGCCTGTTGCTTGCCTCGTTCGCAGCGCTGCTGCTGCTGAACCTGTCGCAGCGCAGCCGCGCCCCGGACGCCGCGTGATCGAGGCCCGCTTCGCTGTGCAGCAGGGCAGCTTCACGCTCGACGTGGACCTGCAATTGCCGGCCTCGGGTGTGACAGTGCTGTTCGGCCCTTCGGGTTGCGGCAAAACCACTCTCTTGAGAATCATTGCTGGGCTGGAAGCGCCTGACCACGGCAGTATCCACTTCAGTGGTGAAGACACCACCGACGTGCATGTGCGCGAGCGGCAAGTGGGGTTTGTGTTTCAGCACTACGCGCTGTTCCGCCACATGACGGTGTTTGAAAACGTCGCCTTTGGCCTGCGCATGAAGCCGCGCAGCTTGCGCCCAAGCGACGTACAGATCAAGGAAAAAGTGCATTCGCTTTTGAATTTGGTTCAACTTGACTGGCTGGCCGACCGGTTTCCGTCGCAGCTCTCAGGCGGGCAGCGCCAGCGCATTGCTTTGGCGCGCGCGCTGGCTGTCGAGCCCAAGGTGCTGCTGCTCGACGAGCCTTTTGGTGCGCTTGATGCCAAGGTCCGCAAAGAGTTGCGCCGCTGGCTGCGCCGCCTGCATGATGACCTGAATGTCACCAGCATTTTTGTCACCCACGACCAGGAAGAAGCGCTTGAAGTCGCCGACCGCGTCGTGCTGATGAACAAAGGCAAGGTTGAACAGATCGGCTCACCGCAGGAAGTCTGGGACCACCCGGCCAGCCCGTTTGTGTATGGCTTTTTAGGCGACGTGAATCTGTTTCACGGCCGTGCGCATGAGGGCGAAGTCAACGTTGAAGGCATTCGTATTGCCTCACCCGAGCACGCCAGCGCGCAAAACGCCAAAGCCTTTGCCTACGTCAGGCCGCACGACATTGACGTGCAGCCCTACACACCGCAAGCGGCGCTTGGCGAAGGCAAGGGTGAAGGAATTATTGCCAAATTAGACCGTGCCATCGTCATTGGCCCTATCGCCCGGCTGGAGCTGATCCCGAAAGACGACACCCGGCCCTCAGGCGGGCCGCTGGTCGAGACTTTGATTGAAGCGCAACTGCCAGCACAGCAGTTCAGGGAACTGGGCTTGAGAGAAGGCGACACCGTGGTGCTGACCCCGCGCAAGGCGCGGGTGTTTGTGGATGCGGGGGACGGGATTTGAGGTGTGAATCGTCGTAACAACGGGTCCGCTATTAAATAAATAGCTGCTTGCGCCCGTATTTATTGGTTCACAATCCTATTTGGCACCCGAAAATGGTCAAAATCGGCATCGAAATGGCCAAAACCACCCAAAACAGCTATCAACGCACCCCAAATCAAGCATGATGATGCCGCGCAGGTGCCGCAGCGCGGTTCGGGCATTTGTCTTTGGTGCAATTCGCGTAAATCGACAGCGAATGGTCTGCAATCGTGAAGCCTTTTGCGGTCGCAACTGCATGTTGGCGTTTCTCAATCTCGGCGTCGTAAAACTCTTCGACTGTGCCGCAGTCCAGGCATACCAAGTGGTCATGGTGCTGGCCTTCGTTCAGCTCGTACATCGCCTTGCCCGACTCAAAATTGCTGCGGTTCAAAAGGCCCGCCTGCTCAAATTGCGTCAGTACCCGGTAAACCGTGGCCAGGCCTACGTCAGAGCGCTCTTCCAACAACACCCTGAAGACGTCTTCAGCCGTCATGTGGCGTTGCTTGCCTGCCTGGAAAATTTCGAGAATTTTCAGGCGCGGCAGCGTGGCCTTCAGGCCCGTATTTTTTAGCTCGGTGACATTGCTCATGGAGTCTTTTCCTAAGATTGCCGTGCCTTGGCATTTGCGGCTGAACTGCTGTGTTTGGGCCTGCCGCTACAATGAATCATCATATCGCTACACCCACACTATGCTCAAAAAATACCGCTGCAGCGCCCGGTCTGCGCTCAAAATTTGTGCAATCGCCGCAGTTGCTTGCGCATTTGCCGCGTGCAGCAGCACCAGCGGTGGCTCGGCGAACCCTGTTAACTGGATCACGCCTTACAAAATTGACGTGATTCAAGGCAATTTTGTATCAAAAGAGCAGGTCGAAGCACTCAAAGTTGGCATGACGCGCGGTGAAGTCAAAGACGTCTTGGGTACCCCGCTCGTGGCCAGCCTGTTTCACGCTGATCGCTGGGATTATGTTTTCACCCTCAAGCGGCAGGGGGTTGAACCGCAAATCTACAAGTACACCACTTTCTTTAAAGGCGACGTGCTGGAGCGGTTTGAAGGCGACGCCATGCCCACCGAGGCGGAGTTTATTCTTGCACTGGCAAGTGCCCGCTCGCCAGGGAAAGTGCCAGTGCTTGAAGCAACGCCAGAGCAACTGAAAGCGGCTGAAAGGCCTTCGACAGCTGCAACAGCGCCCGCTACACAGTCCCCAAATGCCAGCGCCTTGCCGCCGCCCGGCACGGGTGCAGCTTCCACGTCTTACCCGCCGCTCGAAAACCCGGCTCGGTGAGTTGGATGGCTATGCAGAGCGCATCTTCTTTGCAGCCGCAAAGCGCGGCGACTTCGGTGGCAATTGCCGGGGCCGGCGGCCGCATGGGGCAAATGTTGGTCGACGCCGTTGCTCAAAGCCTTGAATGTGTACTCAGTGGTGCAATTGACGTCGCCAGCAGTGCAGGCATTGGGCAAGACGCTGCTGCTTTTGCAGGCCGTACCAGCGGGGTTTTAATTGCGTCTGACATCGCGCTGGGCATCAAAACCAGCCAGGTACTGATCGACTTCACCCGCCCGGAGGGCACTATGGCGCATTTGGGCGTGTGCCGGGCGCTGGGCGTAAAAATGGTGATTGGCACGACTGGTTTTACTGACGCACAAAAGGCAGAAATTGCCGCCGCGGCCAAAGACATCGCCATCGTCATGGCGCCCAACATGAGCGTGGGCGTGAACGTGACGTTGAAGCTGCTGGAGTTGGCAGCCAAGGCGCTCAACACCGGCTATGACATTGAAATTGTTGAAGCGCACCATCGGCACAAGGTCGACGCGCCATCGGGCACCGCATTAAAAATGGGCGAGGTGATTGCCGATGCGTTGGGCCGTGATTTAAAAGACTGCGGTGTGTACGCACGTGTTGGCCACACTGGCGCACGCGAAGCATCAACGATTGGCTTTTCCAGCGTGCGTGGCGGTGATGTGGTGGGCGACCACAACGTCATGTTTTTAGGCGATGGCGAGCGCATCGAAATTGCCCACAAGTCGTCGAGTCGGGCAACTTATGCGCAAGGCAGCTTGCGTGCTGCGCGGTATTTGGCCGACAAGTCGTCTGGCTTGTTCGACATGTTTGACGTTTTGAATTTGAGGTGAGCTCCAGATGAATTTCATGAGCCTGATGACCCAAGGCGGCGCTGTCAGCGTAATTGTGGCGGTGGTGCTGTTGGCCATGTCGATTGCAAGCTGGGTTGTGATTTTGTGGAAGGCATGGTTGCTCAAGCGCGCGGTGGGCGACGTTGCGCGCAGCACGGCGGCATTTTGGCAATCCAGGTCGGTTGACGAAGCGCGTGAAAAAGTGAAGGCATTTGACCGCGAAGCACTGGTGCTGCCGTTGATTGCCGCCGGCAGTATTCAAGCTGACAATATGTCGGCCAGACGCGGAGGCACTCTGGCCACAAGCGGCGACATCTCGCAACAGCTCACGCGTGTACTGCGCGACGCACTCCATGGCGTGCTTCTCAAGTTGCAATACGGCCAGGTGCTGTTGGCAACTGTAGGTTCGACCGCTCCGTTTGTTGGTTTGCTGGGGACGGTTTGGGGCATTTACCACGCGCTGATTGCGATTGCGTCAAGCGGGCAAATCACCATCGACAAGGTTTCCGGTCCGGTCGGTGAAGCGCTCATCATGACCGCGGCGGGTTTAGCCGTTGCGATTCCGGCAGTGTTGGCATACAACGTTTTTGGGCGCTACATCAATCGGCTTGAAGCAGACCTCGAAGGCTTTGCGCGAGACTTGCGGGAGATGTTGGCCCCCACACTTGTCGCTGCGCGCACTGCGCTGCCTCCCGACGAGCCTGCACTCACCAGTGGCGGCTCGTTGATGCGCTCGCCGGCGCAGGACGGCGCAAGATGAGTTTTGGCCGCCTTGAGCGCACCAAAGCCGCTGAGCCCATGAGCGAGATCAATGTCACGCCGATGGTTGACGTCATGCTGGTTCTGTTGGTTATTTTCATACTGACCGCACCGCTGCTGGCCAGCTCGATCAAGCTTGATTTGCCTAAAACAGACGCTGCGACAGCACTTGAAGCGCCCAAGTTTGTGACGCTGGTGATCGACAAGGCGGGCCAGATTTTTTTGAATGAGCAGCCAGTCGCGCTTGACGCACTGCGCACCAGCTTGACGCAAACCGCCGTCAAAAATCCCGACACGGAAGTGCAGCTGCGCGCTGACGCTGCCGTGCCATACGGCAAAGTGGTTGAGGTGATGGGCGCAGCGCAAAAAGCCGGTTTGAACCGCATTGGTTTTGTGGCTGATGTACCCAATTCAGCGCCCGGTTTGGCACCTGCAGCAGCGACGCCCGCCGCATCTCGCTGACGCGGCAAGCCCCGCATCTAAAATCTGTTGTTCTCAGCGTTTGGCTGCCTCGCCTGTTTCTGCGGGCATTTTCAGATTCAGCACTCCTCTCCATTCTTTTCATGCAAGAAAAATACGATCACAAATCCATCGAAACTGCAGCCCAAACCCATTGGACGGCTGTTGATGCGTACCGGGTAGAAAACCGCGATAGCCCCAGCAAACCACTGGGCAAGTTCTACGCCTGTTCGATGCTGCCGTACCCCAGTGGCAAGCTGCACATGGGCCATGTGCGCAACTACACCATCAACGACATGATGGCGCGCCAGTTACGGATGAAGGGCTACAACGTACTGATGCCTATGGGGTGGGACGCCTTTGGTATGCCCGCCGAGAATGCCGCTATTGCCAACAACGTTCCACCGGAAAAATGGACGCGCGCCAACATCGCTGAAATGAAGTCGCAGTTTGAGCCGCTGGGATTGTCGTTTGACTGGTCGCGGGAAATTGCGACCTGTGATCCCAGCTATTACCGATGGAACCAATGGATGTTCTTGAAGATGCTGGAAAAAGGCATCGCCTATCGCAAAACGCAGGTAGTCAATTGGGACCCTGTCGACCAAACCGTGCTTGCCAATGAGCAGGTGATAGAAGGGCGTGGTTGGCGCAGCGGGGCGCTGGTTGAAAAGCGTGAGATCCCTGGCTATTACCTGCGCATCACCGACTATGCCGAAGAGCTGCTGGACCACACGCTCAATAAGCTGCCCGGCTGGCCTGAGCGTGTGCGCATCATGCAAGAGAACTGGATCGGTAAAAGCGAGGGCGTTCGTTTTGCGTTCACGCACGACATAGAAAACTCAGCGGGCAAGTTGATTGGTGACGGCAAGATGTATGTCTTTACCACCCGTGCTGACACCATCATGGGTGTGACGTTTTGCGCCGTGGCACCCGAGCATCCATTGGCGCTGCATGCCGCTGCGAATAACCCAAAGCTGGCTGCGTTCATTGAAGAATGCAAGTCTGGCGGCACAACAGAAGCCGAGCTGGCCACACAAGAGAAAAAAGGCGAGCGTACTGGTTTGTTTGTGACTCACCCGTTGAGTGGCGAGCAGGTTGAAGTCTGGGTCGGCAACTATGTACTGATGAGTTATGGTGACGGCGCAGTGATGGGCGTGCCTGCGCATGATGAGCGGGATTTTGAATTTGCCAACAAGTATGGTTTGGCCATCCAGCAGGTTACTGATGTCAAAGGTCAAGTCTTCAGCACCAGCGCGTGGGCTGACTGGTACGGCGACAAACAGCACGGCGCTGCCATCAACTCAGGCAAATACAACGGCTTGGCTTTCAAAGCCGCTGTTGACGCGGTAGCTGGTGACCTGATCGCCAAGGGCCTCGGCGAGAAAAAAACCACTTGGCGCCTGCGTGACTGGGGCATCAGTCGCCAGCGTTATTGGGGCACACCGATCCCCATCATTCATTGCGCTGAACACGGCGCGGTGCCTGTGCCCGAAAAAGATCTGCCAGTGGTTCTGCCGCCGCACCTTGTGCCAGATGGTTCGGGTAACCCGCTTAACAAATGTGAAGAGTTTTTGCATGCACCTTGCCCCATCTGCGGTAAGCCTGCGATGCGCGAGACTGACACCATGGACACCTTTGTGGACAGCGCCTGGTACTACATGCGCTACACCTGCCCCGATGGGGCCACCATGGTGGACGCCAGCAACGACTACTGGATGCCGATGGACCAGTACATCGGCGGCATTGAGCACGCGGTGCTGCACCTGCTGTACGCACGCTTTTGGACCAAGGTCATGCGAGACATGGGGCTGCTCACTTTTGACGAGCCCTTCACCAAGTTGTTTACGCAAGGAATGTTGCTGCACGATTGCTACTACCGGGAGGATGCGGCAGGGGCAAAGCGCTGGTTCTATCCGAATGAGGTGCTGATCGAGCAAGACGACAAAGGCCGACCCATCCGCACCACAGCCAAAGACGACGGCCTGCATGTACTTTATGGCGGCACTGAAAAAATGTCGAAAAGCAAGAACAACGTGGTCGAGCCACGGGAGTTCATTTCCAAGTTTGGTGCAGATACCGCGCGCGCGTTCGTGATTTTTTCCGGTCCGCCCGACCAAAGCGCCATCTGGAGCGATTCTGGCGCTGAAGGCGCCTTTCGGTTTTTGCGCCGTGTCTGGAATTTTGGTTTTAAATTGAATGCTATTAATTCAGGTGCTGCTTGCGCCCGTTTTGATTGGTCTACAGGTACTTTTTATAAAGAGATTAAGGCCTTAAGGTTTGAGATTCATACCGTTTTAAAGCAAATCGATTTTGACTACCAGCGCATGCAGTACAACACTGTTGTGTCGGGATCGATGAAGCTGCTCAATGCTTTGGAAGACTTCAAATCAGACACCACGGACGCTTCAACTGCCGCGCTGCACGAAGGCTTCAACATCCTGTTGCGCTGCCTGTACCCTGTCACTCCGCACATCGCCCACGCGCTGTGGGTTGATCTGGGCTACGACAAAGAGCACGGCGATTTGCTTGACGCACCCTGGCCGCAAGTCGACGCCAACGCCTTGCAAAAAGACGAAATTGAACTCATGCTGCAAATCAACGGCAAGCTGCGCGGCTCGGTGACTGTGAGCGCTGCTGCTGACAAGGCGACGATTGAATTGGCAGCATTGGCAACCGAAGCCTTTATCAAGCTGGCTGCGGGTGCTGTACCCAAAAAAGTGATTGTGGTGCCAGGCCGGCTGGTCAACATTGTTGTTTAAGCAGGACTAGAAAGGAAGAACTATGCAACGCCGTTTGTGTTTGCACCTTTTGGCAGTCAGCGCGGGGCTCAGTTTGGTCGGCTGCGGCTTTGCCTTGCGTACAGCGCCAAACTTTGCGTTCAAAACGCTGTTCAGTCCGCTGGCCGAAAGCTCAGTGCTGGGCGCTGCGCTCAAGCGCGCACTCGAATCCGGCGGTGCAGTGCGCGTGATCACGGATGTTCGTCAGATTGATCAGGCCGAAGTGATCCTGGACGTGCTGCAAGACCAGCGTGAAAAAGTCGTGGTGGGCGTCAATGCCTCAGGTCAGGTGCGTGAATTTCAATTGCGCATCGTGTTCAAGTTCAAGCTGCGCAGTGGCAAAGGTGTTGAGCTGATTGCGCCGACTGAAATCACGCAGCAGCGCGACATTAGTTTTAACGAAACCGCCGTGCTGGCCAAAGAGTCCGAAGAGGGCTTGCTTTACCGCGACATGCAAAACGACATCGTTCAGCAAATCATGCGCCGCCTGGCCGCGGTGACTACGGTTTAGTAGAGGCGCAGGCGCATGAACCTGGCCCCTACCCAGCTACCCGAGCACCTCAAGCGCGGCATTAAAAGCCTGTACACGCTGCATGGCGACGAGCCGCTGCTGGTGCAAGAATTTGCCGACAGCTTGCGCGCCGCCGCACGCGCCCAAGGGTTTACCGAGCGCGTGGTGCATGTGGCGCAAGGCGCGCATTTTGACTGGAGCAGCGTGCTTGCCAGTGGCGGCTCACTCAGCTTGTTTTCTGACAAGCAAATCATTGAAATCCGCATCCCCAGCGGCAAGCCCGGCAAAGACGGCTCGGTTGCACTGCAGCAAATTGCCGGGCGCAGCCAGGGCGATGATGCAACGCTGACGCTGGTGATTCTGCCGAAGCTCGACGGTATGACGACCAAAGGCGCGTGGTTTGGCGCGCTTGACAGTTACGGCGTCACGGTCAAGTTTGAGCCGATTGTGCGCGGCATGTTGCCGCAGTGGATTTCGCAGCGGCTGGCCGCGCAGGGTCAGCGCGTGGCAGCGGGCGAAGAGGGCCAGCGCACGCTGCAATTTTTTTCAGACCGGGTGGAAGGCAACCTGCTGGCTGCGCACCAGGAAATTCAAAAGCTTGGGCTGCTGTATGGCACAACCGAAGGTGGTGTCTTGCGGTTTGACCAAGTCGAAAACGCCGTGCTCAACGTCGCGCGTTACGACGTGTTCAAGTTGTCTGAAGCGGTGCTGGGCGGGCAGTCGTTGCGCGTGGCCCGCATGTTGGACGGTCTGCAGTCAGAAGGCGAATCGGAAGTGCTGGTGCACTGGGCATTGAGCGAAGACATTCGCGCGTTAAAGCGCGTTAAAGACACGATTGAAGCAGGCAGGCCCATGCCGATGGCGCTCAAAGACCATCGCGTCTGGGGCGCCAAAGAAAAGCTTTACGAGCGCGTTCTGCCCAACATCAGCAGCGCAGCATTGGCGCATTTGTTAACAGCGGCGCACAAGGTCGATGGCATTTGCAAGGGCCTAAAGCAACCCGACTGGCCCGCTAGCGGTTGGCAAGCGCTACACCGTTTGGCCGCCATGGTGTGTGAGCAGTGCGCAGGAACGAACCGAAGGCAAGCTTAGGCTGCGACCGAAAAATCTACGCCCCGGTACAAGTCCCTTACCGGAACGCTGATGTCACCACACGTCAAAACCAGCATGTCGTCCGCCCCAAGCACCGTCATGCCCCACTGACGCAAGTTGACGCGCTGGTAAACCTCAATGTAGGCTCGGTCCTGCGCCAGCAGCACATATTCGCGCAGGCTTTGCAGTTTTTGATAGGCTGCCCACTTTTCGCGTCTATCGGTGAGCTCGGTGCTGCGCGACAGCACTTCAGCAATCATGCAAGGGCTGGTTTTGAAATACGGCTCGTTGTCACCGGCATCGCAGACCAGCATGACATCGGGGTAATAAAAAATATTGCCTGAATCTAGGCGAAGCTTCATGTCACTTGCAAAGGTACGGCAGCCTCTGGCGGCTTGCAAATTGCAGTAGCTGGCTAGATTAACTGACACTCGATTGTGATTTTCGCTGCTCCCCGCCATAGCGTAGACGCCACCATTGACGAACTCATGACGCACATCGGCCAGCATTTCGCCAGCCAGGTAGTCGTCTTCGTTCAATGGTTTTAGTAATGTTTGGGACATTCGGACACTATAGCGAAGCCGTGTAAAAAAAGTGAGATGACCGGCCCAGACCTATGACACCTTCTTCGATCTTATGCAAATTATGGGCAGCAAGGCAACAGTGGTTTCTACCTAAACGGAACAAGCGCAAAAGCTACTAAAAACGTAAACCAACAGTTGAATCTGGCACAGGATGCCTGTGATGTTCGCAAATACACCGCCATGCGATTGCCCCAGCCAAAAGCCGGTGCTCCGGCAGACCAAACTTTTAATTGAGCAGAAAAGGCAAACGGCGCCGTCAAGAACTTGACGCGCAGCCGAGGTCCGCATTTGAGGGAAAATAGGAGCATGAACGCGCCTGACCACCAAAACGCACCGATCCAGCACAGCGATCTTTCGCAGCTCATGCAGACCATGGGGCGCAAGGCAAAAGCCGCTTCTAGCCAAATAGCACGGGCGCAAGCAGCTTCAAAAAACAGAGCGCTTATCGGTCTGGCTGCGCTGCTGCGGCAAAACGTGTTGGCGTTGGCGGCGGCCAATCAGCAAGACCTCGACCGTGCAGCAGCCAACGGGTTGGCCGGCCCGATGCTTGACCGCCTGAAGCTCACGGCCAAGGACATTGAAACCGTAGCCATCGGCTGCGAACAACTCGCCGCCATGCCCGACGTGATTGGCGAAATTATCGGCATGAAACAGCAGCCCAGCGGCATCCGCGTGGGGCAAATGCGCGTGCCGATTGGCGTATTCGGCATGATTTACGAAAGCCGCCCGAATGTGACGATTGAAGCCGCCAGCCTGGCAATCAAAAGTGGCAACGCATGCATTTTGCGCGGTGGCTCGGAAGCCATTGACTCGAACAAAGCGCTGGCCGAACTGGTGCAAACCGCGTTGGTCGAAGCGGGTTTGCCTGCGGACACGGTGCAACTTGTGCCCACAACCGACCGAGAAGCCGTTGGCCAGCTGATCACGATGCCGAATTACGTGGATGTCATCATTCCGCGCGGCGGCAAGGGCTTGATCGAACGGATCAGTCGCGATGCCAAGGTTCCAGTCATCAAACACCTCGACGGCAACTGCCATGTGTATGTTGACGACCCCTGCGACATCGCCATGGCAGTTCGCGTTGCCGACAACGCGAAAACCCAGAAGTACAGCCCCTGCAACGCGGCAGAAAGTCTGCTGGTGGCGCGCGGCGTGGCGGCAGAGTTTCTGCCTAAAATTGCAGCCATTTATGCTGAAAAAGGCGTAGAAATACGGTCTGATGAGGCTGTAGCCCAATTAATACGGGCACAAGCAGCTACTAAATCGATAGTAGTCAAAGCGGCGACTGAAGAAGACTGGTACGAAGAATACCTGGCTCCCATCATCAGCATCAAGGTGGTGGAAGGCGTTGACGAGGCGATTGCCCACATCAACAAATACAGCAGCCACCACACCGATGCCATCATCACCACCAACCACGTCCATGCGCAAAAGTTTCTGCGTGAAGTCGATTCAGCCAGCGTGATGGTCAACGCCAGCACCCGCTTCGCGGACGGTTTTGAGTTTGGTTTGGGCGCTGAAATCGGCATCTCTACAGACAAGTTTCACGCGCGTGGGCCAGTGGGGATTGAGGGGCTGACTTCGCTGAAGTATGTGGTTTTGGGGGATGGGGAGGTTCGGGGATAAAGTATCAAAAAGCAATCGGAGTGTCGGTTTGGATTTATATGAAACTTACTATTGCACCAGCGATTTCCGCATGAACGCTAGATAGTACGAATCTACGTAATTCTGTACGCGGCTCGCCTCAATATAGCCTTGCTTGATGTAGAAATCTGGAGCTTGCCATTCAAAGGTTTCTAGTCCAGCGTCGCTTGCGCCCAACTTTCGCGCCTGAGTTTCCGCCTCAACTAAAAGCCTTGTACCTACGCGCTGGTGGCGGCAGGTTTCCTCAACCCAGAGAAGCTCTACGCGCAACCAATTCAGGATGACAAGACCTCGCAAGCCACCAACCACTGCACCTGTGTCGTCCTTTGCATTCAGCCAGATCGATGTTGATTCTGGGTACTCACCGATATAACGATAGTTGAACTCGCGCAATCGCCGTCCGAGCGGTAACCCGGATCGAACTTCCTCAATGGTCGCTGAGTAAATTGCTACTTCATGCATAAGGACAGAATATTGCGGATCAAATTCCAATCAAACAGTTCTAGATCGCTTGCTTTTCAATATGACCAGTTACGGATACTGCATCGCACAGAGCAGCACCTCAAGCACCGTAACCTTCTCCAAATCCTGCTCCAGAATCACCACGTAGTTGGGGTGTGCCACCGGCTCCAGCGTCCCGGGCACACGGCCGGGCCGGCGGGGAAAGTTGGGGTTGGCCAGTTTGCTGACCTGGTCGTCGATGGCCAGCCATATGTCCAATGCTGCAAGCGGGTTGTCATGTGCGATGTAGTCTTCGATGGCTTGCAGGCTTTCCCAGTACTACGGCTTGCGCAGTACCTTCAAAAGCGTGTTCACTTTTTAGCGATCAATATTTGACGCTGCTTTAGTTTTTGGGCGCGGATGGCATCCCACTCTTTGAGTGATATCCCGGGGCGCTGGTCTGCTCGCGCAGCTTCTACTTTGGCTTTGAACCAGGTGTCGTATTCAACAATGCTTTTAAGCGAGTCGCGCACCAGCTGCGACACCGTGGTTTAGTTGTGCAGCGCGTACGATTTGAGCGCGAAGTATAGGGATTTGGGCAGGTCAACGTTCAGGCGTTGGGTACCTTCGGGTGCTGCGTTTTGCGTCATGATTTGAGTAAATACATAAAACATCATATTATCAAAAATCGGTAATTGAATGCAGCGCATGATGCTTGCAGGTTCACTTGCAACTTTAAGCCCAGCCCCAATATCTCAACAAGATAAAAAAACCCCGTTATCAACTAAAAACAAGAAAGACCGCATGGTCCCGCACCTGATTACTGCTACCAACCCACCAATAGACGAGCTTGAGCAGCGCATCTTGGACTCTATGCCGGCCATTGAGCGCTGGTTTCGGCTGGAATGGATGGAGCACACACCGCCGTTTTACTGCTCGGTGGATGTGCGGCATGCGGGTTTCAAGCTGGCGCCGGTGGACATCAATTTGTGCCCGCACGGCTGGAACAATTTAACCCCTGACATGCTGCCGCTGGCGGTGCAAGCGGCCATGGCGGCGATTGAAAAAATCTGCCCTGAGGCGCGCAACCTGCTCATCATTCCTGAAAACGAGCCGCGTGATACGTTTTATTGGGCTAATGTGATGCAGCTCAAACGCGTGTTTCACCAGGCAGGGCTGAACGTGCGTTTTGGCTCGCTCAGCGCCACCACCGAAAAGCCGGTGACGATGAAGCTACCCAACGGAGAATCGCTGACGCTGGAGCCGCTGGTGCGTACCGATCGCCGCTTGGGCCTCAAAGATTTTGACCCCTGCACGATTTTGCTGAACAACGATTTGTCAGCCGGCATCCCCGGCATTCTGGAAGATTTGAACGAGCAATATTTACTGCCGCCGCTGCACGCCAGCAGCTCGGTACGCCACAAAACCAACCACTACAAAGCCTACGAAGAAGTCACCAAGCGCTTTGCCAAGCTGGTGGGCATTGACTACTGGTTGATTAACCCGATGTTTACCAACTGCGGTGAGGTTGATTTTGCCAACGAGAAAAGCGTTGAGCAGCTGCGCGGTCACATCGACGCACTGCTGGTAAAAGTCAAACGCAAGTACAAGGAATACGGTATCAATGAGCGGCCGTTTGTGGTTATAAAAGCCGAGGGTGGCGAAGACGGCGCGCAGGGCGCAGGAATCATGATGGCGCGCGATGGCAAGGAGCTGGATGCGATTGTGGCCAAAGTTTTGGCGAAAAGCGCTTTTGCCGGCAAGCCGACGAAGTCTGCCAAGTCCGGAGTAGCTGGTGCAAAAGCGACCTCTGAAATCATCATCCAGGAAGGCGTTTTGACCAATGAACGCGTCAATGCTGCTGTGGCTGAACCAGTGGTGTACATGGTTGACCGATTTGTAGTGGGTGGGTTTTACAGAATTCATTCGGGACGCGGACCAGACGAAAACCTGTGTACGCCAGGCTCCAGCTATGTACCACTGGCTTTCGCCGAGAGTGGGCGCTTACCGCAACCTGGTGACAAGGCAGGTGCCAGTGGTCCGAACCGTTTTTACATGTACGGAGTAGTCGCCCGCTTGGCCATGTTGGCCGCGAGTTACGAGCTCGAATCCACCGACCCCTTGGCCGAGGTGTACGACTAAGCCGCTGCAGAGCAGTGATTTGTGGGCCATTTTGATGCTTTGCGCAATGCATACGGGCGCAAGCAGCTATGTAAAGAATAGCGACGCCGGTGCTGATGCCTCCAGTTGTCTCCCTGCAACACAAGCCGCATTAGTTTTAATTAGTTGGCTTTGCGCAAATGACCCAACCCTAAAGTGCGCCAGGTGCGTGCAAAATAGCGTTCCCGAAGCTATCACTTCCGCCCCAGCCCGAGGCGGGACGTTTTTGTGTCCAGTCAAAAATCCTCCCTAGCAGCGCTTACTTTAGGCGCCATCGGCGTCGTATACGGCGATATTGGCACCAGCGTGCTGTATGCCGTCAAAGAAGTTTTTAACCATGGCCATGTTGAAGTCACCCCGGGCAACGTCTACGGGTTGATGTCGATCTTCTTTTGGACCATGACGGTGATAGTGTCCATCAAGTACGTTGCGCTGGTGCTGCGGGCCGACAACAACGGTGAGGGCGGTTTGATTGCGATGCTGGCCCTTGCATCCAACGCTGTCAAAGACAAGCCCAAGCTGCGGCGCTTGCTTTTAATTGTGGGAATTTTTGGCACCTCGCTTTTTTATGGCGATGGCGTCATTACGCCGGCGATTTCAGTGCTCTCGGCGGTTGAGGGGCTGGAGGTGGTTTCACCCGCTTTTGCCAGGGGCGTAATTCCCATCACGCTAGCTATTTTGTTCGCGCTTTTTGCCGTGCAGAAGCACGGTACCGCTGGAATTGGCAAATTTTTTGGTCCGATCACGCTGGTCTGGTTTTTGACCATTGCGGTGCTGGGGGTCTCGCAGATCGTGACGCACCCGGAAATTCTGTGGGCCATCAGCCCCCACTACGCTGTGAACTTTATGTGGAACAACCCGGGCACCACTTTTATTATTTTGGGTGCAGTGGTGCTCTGCGTGACCGGCGCTGAAGCGCTGTACGCGGACTTGGGCCATTTTGGCAAAAAGCCGATTCGCCTGGCCTGGTTCAGTGTGGTCATGCCTTGCCTGGTGCTCAATTATTTTGGCCAGGGCGCACTGCTTTTAAACAACCCGGCGGCGGTTAAAAACCCGTTTTATTTGATGGCACCCGACTGGGCGCTGCTGCCGCTGGTCGGCCTGGCCACCATGGCCACCGTGATTGCTTCACAGGCCTTGATTACTGGCGCGTTCAGCGTGACAAAACAGGCGATTCAAATGGGGTATTTGCCGCGCTTGAAGATTTTGCACACCAGCGTGCGGGACACCGGGCAAATTTACATGCCATTCATCAATTGGGGGCTGTTCATTACCATCGTGCTGGCGGTAGTGATGTTCAGGTCTTCCAGCAATCTGGCCGCAGCTTACGGCATTGCAGTGTGCACCGACATGCTGATCACCACCATTTTGACGTTCTATGTGATTCGCCACGGCTGGAAGTATCCGCTGTGGTTGTGCCTCGCCGCAACGGGTGTTTTCTTTGTGGTGGACTTTGCGTTTTTCGCATCCAACCTGATGAAGCTTTTTGCGGGCGGCTGGTTCCCGCTGGTCATTGGAGGCATTATTTTTACCTTGATGATGACGTGGAAAGAAGGCCGCCGCATCATGAACGAAAAAATGCGCACCGACGCGATCGATTTGCCAAGTTTTCTGGATGCGGTTTTCGTCAGTCCGCCCGCGCGGGTTGAAGGCACCGCAGTGTTTTTGACCGCTGAGCCCGGCGTCGTGCCCAATGCGTTGCTGCACAATTTGAAGCACAACAAAGTGCTGCACGAACAAAACCTGTTTGTGACGGTGCGCAACCACGAAGTGCCGTGGATTGGAATGGACAAGCGCATTGAAATCGAATCGCTTGGCCACCACTGCTGGCAAGTGGTGGTGAACTACGGGTTCAAAAACGACCAAGACTTGCCGAGAGCGCTGCAGCACATCAAAAACCGTGGTTGCGAGTTAGAGCCCATGACCACCAGCTATTTTTTGTCGCGCGATACGGTGGTACCCTCTATCGGCGGTGGAATGGCTGCCTGGCGCGAAAAGTTGTTTGCCCAAATGCACCACAACGCCAGCGGTGCAGCAGACTACTTGAACCTGCCGAACAACGCCGTCGTTGAGCTGGGCAGCAAAATCGAAATCTAAGCCGAAAAAAGTTGCCTGCTGGCGGGCAGACTCAAGACGCCTGCAGGTCGCTTCGCCAAGATCGGCCAGTTGCTGGCGGTGTGGTTTTTGGCAAGGCACCTGCGCTGGTGTTCGTGCTGATTACGACGTTCAAAGCCTGTGCCACCACCCCGCGCGTATCCACCAGCCTAAGCAGGTTTTGCATCATCAGCTTTTCACAGCTGCGGCTGGTCATGGAATGCGGTTGACCGCCATGGCTTAAAAACATGAACAGCGTTGACTTGGTGCTGGCCCACACCAGTTGCGCTCGCAGCCAACGCCGTTTGGAATACAAATCCACCCAATTTCCGGCGCGCAGGCCAAGCAGTATGGCTTGGGCTTGCTCTTTGGTGCAAGCGTCAGGCGCATCGGTTGTTTGCGCCAATTGGTGCGCAGCGTTCGCAGTGCTTGACGACGTGCTTTGAAGAGCGCTTGCAGTCCTCAGGGCCGGTATATTCGCACTGTTTTGTGTGCTGGCGTCACTCAGGGCAGCGAACGCTTGACTCGAGGTCGCTTGTGCCGCAGCGTCTGCAGCTGAAACTGGCTCTTGGTTATCAGATGCCAGTGGCACCGAAAATGAGGGGAGCGTGTCTTCGAACCCAGCCGCGTCGAGATCGTCCCGGCCCATCCACAAAGGCTGCGCATCGGCTCGGAGTTTCTCCAGACGTTCGAGCGGAGTGCTGCTGGATTCTTGTCCCTCCTGGCCGTCGCTCAGCTCCAACCCATCGGCCAGGTCGCCCAGGGATCCGAGGTTAGACTCTTCAGCATCGCGCTGCGTTTTGAGCCGCCGCAGTTTCAGCACCGGCTGGTGCAGCGACAACAGCGCTTCAAAAAAGATTTCGTTTTCTGCAGGCGTCTGACCGAGCAGCGCTAAACCACAATGCAGCTTTTCAAGAAGTTTGGGCAGCATTGCGACAAATTTGGCGGGCTGCTTCAGAGTGGCGTCTCGCTTAACGCTCCAGATCAGGTCTGGCACCACCGAGCCAAAGCCCTCCGGGTCCACCTGGTTGCGGTTGTCGGTTAATTTGGCATGCGCCATCACCAGTGCCCACGGGCCAAACAAAAAATCCAGTATCAGGCCCGGTACTTTTTCGAGGTCTGAGCGCGCGCTCAGATCAAAAGCAATCTCGTCGGCTTCGGCTTGCCGCTCTTCGGCAAAGCTCAGCGCCTTCAGCACTGCCTGGCGGTTGTCGAACTCCTGCTTGTCTTGCGCGTTCCAGCTTGACTCGAGAGCGTGCAGCGCCAGTGCAAAAGGCTGGATGTTCTTGACTTCGCTGTCGTTGAGGGTGTTGAAGGCAGAGTTGACACTGTTGAAAAACTCGGCGAACTCGCTAGCGTATTCATCGTTGTACTTGAAGCTGCGCTGGGCAACCCGCTCCATCAATGCGCGGCCAACGTGGCGTTCGTCGCTGAAAAAGCGCGGATCCACCATGGCCAGGCGCAGCAACGACGGCTCCAGCGCCACAATCGCCTCGCGTACGGGTGCCAGCAGACGCGGGTCTTGCGCAACCTGGTTGACCAGCTGCCGAACCACCTCCAGCCCCATGACCTGGCCGACCTGGGTGGCTTCTTTTTTGAGTTGCGTTCGCACCATGGTGCGGCGTCGCGCTTTGCCGTAGTTGCCCCAGGCACCTGTGCTCAAGTGGCTGGCGGCATTGACGGTGCGTTGCGGGCGGTCTACTGCTGGAAGGTCCTGGTAAGTGTTTTGCGTGTCTACGGCTTCCAGCTCCTCATCATCCTGCGCACTCAGCTCGGCGAGTTCTTCATCTATTTGCTCGTAGTAGGCCGGTGCAAGTCGCTGGCTAGCGTTGTTTCCACCGCGAAATAGAAAATCGTCAAAAAAATCCTGTCGTATGCCCTGGTCCGAGAGGTCGGCGTACGCGGATGGATTTTCCTCATAGGTGCCTGCGCTGGCGTCGGCACCGCTTTCCCCAAAACCGCCACCGTTGCCTTCACCGCTACCGCTACCGCCAGCGCCACCGCCGAAGCCGCTGCCACCGCCGTCTGTTCCAGCCAGACTTGCGCCACCGTTACCCCGTTCGCCGCCATTCCCAACGCGAGATTGGGCTCCCAGCGGCGTATGCAGGACGCGGTACTGGGCCGCTTGTACGTTAGCCGACTCGAGCTGCGCAACCGCCTTGGCGTAAATGGCTTTAAGGCCCTGAGCCATTGGGGCAGCCATGTGTTTGACCCACATCGCGGGTAGCGCGGCATCGTTCTCAGGCGCCGTCATGAGGCCTTGCAATACCCGCGTAAACTCTTGCGGTCGCAGCGGGTTGTGCTCTGGCATGACGTTGGGCAGCCCCAAGGCAGTGCTGATCAGCGCGTCAAGCTCGGCAAGCGTTTGTTCAAGTCCCGGCAAAATTTGCTGCAGCAAGCGTTGCGCGTCAATCGCTTGCATCACTGCTGCATCGTCAACCAGTTTCAAGTTGTCCAGATTCAGGCCCGCCCGGCCTGACTCAAGGTAGCCCTGGCCGCTGCCAGACGCATCGCGCTCTGCTGCCTCTGCAGCAAGTGCCGCGCTTGCGCCTGCTAGCGGCGTGGCCGCCACGCTGGCTGCAAATGCAGTCAACATGTCGATGGAAAAGCGCACTGTCCAGGTGTCTTTGCGGCCTGCTAGTTGGCGCCAGGCGCTAGCCAACTGGTCGCGCTCCGCAACCTTCATACTTTTGAGTTCCAGCGCCTGCAGTGCTGCCACAGCCGCGCCCACGCATTGCGCCAGCATGGGTCCGCTGGCCTTTGCAGTGTCTTCAAGACAGTGTTTAAGAACTTCAGATTGCTGGGTCATCGGAAATCGGTCAGGGGAGTTGGTTGGCCTCAACGGCTGCGTTCTGTGCTGGGTTCAGATGGTGTCGAGTGTAAGTCTGAGTTAAATAATAGCTGTTGACTTGAAGGTAATTGCGTCCATTGCTTATTTTGCTGCCAAATTGCGACGCTTGCTTATGAGCAGGCGTGTGCCTGCGGTGACGGGTGTTGGAGGCCATCGCGCCTGTTGGATCAATTTGGCGTTCAAACAGGCCTACAACAATGCTTTTATCTCCAAAAAAATTGTGAGCTCCTCTTAAATATAGAGCTTTTGTCGACTGGAAAATAGCTCAGGCCTGCACTGCCTGACGCACAGCGTGTTCCCACTGCGCCATCAGATCGGCTGCGCGGCTGGGGCTGAGCGTTGGTACAAAAGTTCTTTCGGCTCGCCATAGGTCGGACAGCTCGGCTGTGTTGGCGTACACGTTGCTTGAGAGCCCAGCCAAGTAAGCCGCCCCTAAAGCCGTGGTTTCGATGACGGCCGGGCGCACAACAGGTATGCCAAGCAAATCGGCTTGAAATTGCATCAATAAATCATTGATGCACGCGCCACCGTCGACCCGCAGCTCGGCCACAGGCAGAGCGCCTGCGTCGATGGCGTCGCGGCTCATGGCCTGCAATAGTGCGGCGCTTTGGTAAGCGATGCTCTCAAGTGCGGCACGCGCAATGTGCGCCATGGTGGTGCCGCGGGTAAGGCCCGTAATCGTGCCGCGTGCGTCGGGCTTCCAGTAGGGCGCGCCCAACCCGGTAAAGGCGGGCACCATCATTACGCCGCCGGAGTCGGGCACGCTCTGGGCCAGCGCTTGAACTTCAGCGCTGCTTTCAATGGCGTGCAGACCATCACGCAGCCACTGCACCACCGCGCCGCCCACAAACACACTTCCTTCAATTGCGAATTCTGGTTGTGTGGTGGTTTGCGCTGCGCTGGTGGTCAAAAGGCCGTTGGTGGAAGTTTGGAATTGGCGGCCCGTGTGCATCAGTGTGAAGCAACCGGTGCCATACGTGTTTTTGGCCATGCCCGCAGTAAAACAAGCCTGCCCAAACAGCGCACTTTGCTGGTCCCCCGCGACGCCGCCAATCGGCATGGCGTGGCCCAACAGTTCCGGTCGCACCACGCCAAAATGCGCGCTTGACGGCAATACGTTCGGCATCAGCGATGGCGGGACGTCCAGAAGGCCCAAGAGCTCGGCGTCCCACTCATTCGTATGCACGTTAAACAGCATGGTGCGGGACGCGTTGCTTACGTCGGTGCTGTGAATGGCCCCTGCGCGGGTAGTGGCCTGGTCGCCACCAGTGAGCTGCCACATCAGCCAGGTGTCAACCGTGCCAAAAGCCAGCTCGCCGTTTTCAGCATGTGCGCGTGCACCTGGCACGTTGTCCAGCAGCCATTTCAGTTTGGTGCCTGAGAAATAGGCATCCACCAGCAGGCCGGTTTTGGCTTGTATGAGCTGGGCCTTGCCCTGTGCACGCAGCGCCGCGCAGGTGCTTTCGGCACGCCGGTCTTGCCAGACGATGGCGTGCGCAATGGGCTTGCCGGTGCTTCGGTTCCACACCACTGTGGTTTCGCGCTGGTTAGTGATGCCAAGCGCCCGGATGTGCTCGGGCTTGATGCCATGCGCCTCGGCTTTTTCGAGCGCTTGCCGGGCCGTAAACAGCTGGCTTTTCCAAATCTGCAGTGGATCGTGCTCAACCCAGCCCGGGCGGGGGTAGATCTGCGGCAATTCCTGCTGGGCCTGCGCCATGATGCGACCGGCGGCATCAAACACAATGCTGCGTGAGCTGGAAGTGCCCTGGTCCAGAGCAAGGAGGTAAGTCATGGCGGGTTGGCGTTGGGCTTTGGTGAAAAATTAGTTCGGAGTGGGCTAATCATTTTGCTATTATTTACATAGCTCTTTACGCCCGTATTTATTGATCTAGAGTGCTTTTTGCTTTAATTTTTGCCATTTGTGTCATGCCAGCGCAACATCGCACTGCACGTCAGCTTCTGCCAACAGCGCAGCAAAAGGGCCGGGTGGGGCTGCATCGGTGAACAGGCGGTCAATTTGTGTGAGGCGGGCCAGCTCTACCATGGCCGGGCGGTGAAATTTACTGTGGTCGGCCGCCAGCCAAACCTCCCGCGCGTGTGAAATGATGGTTTGGGCAACCTTGACCTCGCGGTAGTCAAAGTCGCGCAGCGAGCCGTCAGGCTCAATGCCCGAGATGCCAATGATTGCAATATCGACCCGGAACTGGCGAATAAAGTCGACCGTTGCCTCTCCCACAATGCCGCGGTCGCGCGGGCGGACCACGCCGCCAGTCACTATCACTTCGCAGTCCGGGTTGCCGCACAGCGTTGCAGCCACATTCAAGTTGTTGGTAATCACCCGCAGGCCCTTGTGGTGCAGCAAAGCTTTTGCAATCGCCTCGGTGGTGGTGCCAATGTTCAGGATGAGTGAGCAGTGGTTCGGTACGCTTTTGGCGACCGCCCTGGCAATGCGCGCCTTGCCCTCCGCGTTAAGGTTCTCGCGCTGCATGTGTGCAATATTTTCAGTCGTTGAACTGGGAAACCGTACCCCACCGTGAAACCGGGCAAGCAATCCATCGTCAGCCAGTCTCTGAACATCACGGCGGACTGTCTGTAGCGTCACGCCCAGCGTTTCTGCCAATTGCTCCACCGTTACCGAGCCGCGCGCCTGTACGTAGGCGACCAATTGCAGCAACCGAGGGTTCATTTTCTGATTCTATAGGTGAATTAAAAAATTAACTATAAACGAAACCATCCGAATACAAATAGGGTAAATACCGATCACAAACGAAAACAAAGGAACAATAATTCTTCGTATCAATGACTAATCATCCATGCTAAAAAAGGCTCAGTCATGCAGTTGACCCTAGAAGGCATCAGCAAAAACGTTGGAGCGCAGACGTGGCTCTACGACCTGAACATCGCACCGCACAGCGGCGCTGTGACCATTCTGTTGGGCGCGACGCAAGCCGGCAAAACCAGTCTGATGCGCATCATGGCGGGCCTTGATGTGCCCACGACCGGCAGCGTGGTGGTTGACGGAACCAACGTGGTCGGGATGCCTGTGCGGCAGCGCAATGTGGCCATGGTGTACCAGCAGTTCATCAACTATCCCTCTTTGAAGGTTCGTGACAATATTGCCTCACCCCTGAAGTTGCGCGGCGAGAAAAACATCGACCAGCGCGTACGGGAGCTGGCTGAAAAACTCCATATCGACATGTTTCTTGACCGCCTGCCCGCAGAGCTGTCAGGTGGCCAGCAGCAGCGCGTCGCGCTAGCCCGCGCTCTGGCTAAGGGCGCGCCACTGATGTTGCTGGACGAGCCGCTGGTTAATCTGGACTACAAACTGCGAGAGGAATTGCGCGACGAATTAAATGCGCTCTTTGCAGCAGGAAATTCGACAGTGATTTACGCCACCACTGAACCGGGTGAAGCGCTGTTGCTGGGCGGTTACACGGCCGTGATGGATGCCGGTGAACTGCTGCAATACGGGCCCACCGCAGAGGTATTCCACAAGCCGGCATCGCTGCGGGTTGCCCGTGCATTCAGCGATCCGCCGATGAATTTAATCAATGCAACCGCCGCGGTTGACGGTGTGCAACTTGACCACGGACCGCTTTTCAACTTGCGCCTGCCGACGCTCAGCTCAAGCACCTTAACGGTGGGCATGCGTGCGAACGCTCTGCGGGTCAGCGCCAGGCAGGGCGATGTTGTTCTGCCCGGCACGGTGGAGCTGGCTGAAATTTCTGGCTCGGACACTTTTGTCCATGTGCATACCCCGGTGGGAGAGATGGTGGCGCAACTGACTGGCGTACACAATTTTGAGCTCGGTGCCGCTGTACCCCTGCATTTCAACCCGTCACAGATTTATATATTTGACGCGCTGGGACTGCTCGCCATGTCGCCAGTGCGCGGTGGAGGACACTAGCATGGCACGTATAGAACTCGACCTGTCCCACGCCTACCGACCCAACCCCAAGCAAGACAGCGACTACGCGCTGTTGCCTTTGAAAATGACCTTCGTTGACGGTGGTGCCTACGCACTGCTGGGCCCGTCGGGTTGCGGCAAGACGACGCTGCTCAACATCATGTCGGGGTTAGTATCGCCCTCTCAGGGAACAGTCCTGTTCGACGGCGTTGATGTGACCAAGGCGTCGCCACAGCAGCGAAACATTGCGCAGGTGTTTCAATTCCCCGTGATTTACGACACCATGACGGTGGCAGAAAATCTCGCATTTCCGCTGCGCAACCGCAAACTCCCCAAAGCGCAAATCGACAAGCGTGTTGGCGAGATTGCTGAAATGCTGGAGATGAGTGGCCAGCTCAACCAACGTGCAGCGGGATTGGCGGCGGACGCCAAGCAGAAAATATCGTTAGGTCGCGGCTTGGTACGCCCCGATGTATCGGCGG
>ENA-OFCX01000319-OFCX01000319.1-metagenomes-genome-assembly--contig:-NODE-319-length-26485-cov-4.952932_pt1 | contig 26485 bp, 23 predicted proteins | sample MGYA00153384_OFCX01 | MGnify analysis MGYA00153384
TGATCGCCCCGGACGGCACCTGCAGCACCGCCGGCAGCGCCAATATCCCGCGCGGCGAACCGGCCACCGCCCGCGTTGTTCGGCACCGACCGAGCGGCCACGGCGGCCGGTGATTCCAGTGCCGGCAACGGGCGCGGTGCCGCACCAGATGTTCCGCCAGATGCCGTGCCGGTTGCTCCGCCAGATGCCGTGCCGGTCGAGCGTCGCCGGCCGCGAACGGCCGCAATGGGGCCTGGCACCGCAGCGTCTTCCCGCACCGCGACGGCTACCCGGCCAGCCGGTCCCTCGGGACGCTCGCTGCGCGGCGCGGAGCGTGTCGGGCGAGCCGCGCGTGCGGGAGGCTGCGCCGGAGGCCGTCCGCCGGCGTCGTCGCGTTCGACCACGGCCGGCCGGCTCGCCAAAGCGGCGCTGCGTTCACCACGACCGGCGTCCCCGGCCGGGCCCGCTGGCTCGCGCGCCGCAGCCCGCCTCGGCGCACGCGGCTCCGACCCGGCCTCGGGCGTCACCGGCCCGGCCGCTGCGCGCTTGCGCGCCGGCGCGCGTCCAGGCGCCACCGCGCGCGACTTGTGGTGCGCCAGGTCGATGAAATCGTCGTAGACGCCCTTCGAGTCTTCGCCGGTCTTGCCGAGCTGGCCAATGCCCTCGACCCGGCAGCCCTTTTCACGCAGGCGGATCACGAGCGGCGCGAAATCGGAATCGGACGACACGATCACGACCAGGTCGGGTCGCTCGGTCACGACCATGTCGATCGCATCGACCGCGAGTGCGATGTCGGTCGAGTTCTTGCCGGTCGACAGGTTGACGATCGGGCGGATCGAGTGGCGCTTGAAGAGCGGCAGGTTGGCCAGCGCCAGTTCGGTGGTGCAGTAAGCGCGACGCACGTGGATCGCGCCATGCAGCTGCAACACGCGTTCGACCGCCTGGTCGATCACGTCGGCCGATACGTTGTCGGCGTCGATCAGCAACGCGATGCGTTGCGCTGCGGCGCCGCGGTCCGGAATGGTCATCGGTGTGTTCCTTTGCGTCTGCGCTGCCGCGTCAAGGCCGCTCGAACCGGCCGCTGGTCTCGGACGCGAACAGCGCATCGATGATGCGCATGTTGGCGCGCGCGTCGTCCAGGCCCGCGGCAGTGGGAACCTCATCGCGGATCGCCCGCCCGAACGCCTCGGCCTGCAGCTGGTACTGGTCGTGCACCGGCAGCGTGACGCTGCGGATGCCCGCGCCGTCGAGTGCGCTGGCGTCGTCGATGTCGTAGCGGCAGCCGCTGTCCAGCGGCGCGTTGAAGGGAATCTGGATCTCGATGCGGCCGCGCGTGCCGACCAGTTGCACGCGCTGGTAACTGGCCGACTGGGTCGCCACGGTGAACACCAGTTGGCGGCCACGGCCGAAGTCGAGCACGCCGCTGCTGGTGCGGTCGGTGCGGAACACCGGGTCGCGGTCGATCGTGACGATCACGCGCTCGGGCTCGGCTTCGAAGAACCAGCGTCCGGCGACGATGGCATAGCAGCCGATGTCGAGCAGCGCGCCGCCGCCCTGATCGATCATGTTGCGCAGGTTGCCCGGATCGGTGTTGTGGTACGCGAACGGCACCTGCATGAACTGCAGCTCGCCGATTTCACCGGCGCGGATGCGCTCGCGCGTCTCGGTCCACTGCGGGTGGTGGCGCACCATGAAGGCCTCGCGGATGTGCACCTTGCTGGTCCAGGGCCGCAGCACCTCGAGCTCGGCCGCGTTCATGGCCATCGGCTTTTCGCACAACACGTGCTTGCCGGCCTGCGCGGCGGCCAGCGTCATCGGCACGTGCTGCGGGTTGGGCAGGGGGTTGTAGATGGCGTCGATGGTGGGATCGTCCAGCAATTCCTGGTACGAGCCGCAGGCCTTCGGGATGCCCAGCTTGCGCGCCCAGTCCTCGGCCTTGGGCAGGCTTCGCGACGCGATCGCGACGACTTCGAGCTGGTCGCTCTTCAGCATGCCGGGAATGACTTTTTCGGTGCCGATCAAGGCGGTGGACAAGATGCCCCAGCGGATGCGTTTCATGACTTTGTCTTTCTTTGTCAGGCGATGGACAGGTGTCGAGCGGTCGGGCGAAACGTTCAGCTCGCGAGTATGCCGGCTGGCCCTGCCGTCAAGGCAGCGGTCTGCGACCGATGCGCGACGTGCAGCCGGCGCGCTAGCTCGCGGCGGCGCCGCCGCCGTCGCTCATGCGCCAGGGCAGCACCTCGCCTCCGCGCAGCGGCTTCAAGGTGGCGTCGCCGAACGGCAGCCTGTCGGGCAGCGTCCACGGCTCGCGGCGCAGGGTCACGCTGCCTGCATTGCGCGGCAGGCCGTAAAAATCGGGTCCGTTGAAGCTGGCGAAGGCTTCCAGTCGGTGCAACGCGCCGACCGAGTCGAAGGCCTCGGCGTACAGCTCGAGCGCGCTGAGCGCCGTGTAGCAGCCGGCGCAACCGAGCGCGTGTTCCTTCAGCGCCGCGGCGTGCGGCGCGCTGTCGGTGCCGAGGAAGAACCGGTCGCTGCCGCTGGTCACGGCCGCCAGCAAGGCGCGCCGATGCACCTCACGCTTGAGGACAGGCAGGCAGTAGTAATGCGGCCGCAGCGCCGCCGCGCCGTTGGCGCCGATGAACAGCGCGTTGCGGCTGTACAGCAGGTGATGCGCGGTGACCGTGGCGGCCGTGTGCGGCCCGGCGCCGGCGACGTAATGCGCGGCTTCGCGCGTGGTGATGTGCTCGAACACGATCTTCAGTTCAGGGAAATCGCGGCGCAGCGGAATCAGCTGCCGGTCGATGAACACCTGCTCGCGGTCGAACAGGTCGATCTCGGGATCGGTGACCTCGCCGTGCACCAGCAGCGGCAGGCCGACGCGCTGCATGGCCTCGAGCGTGGCGTGCACCTTGCGCAGGTCGGTCACGCCGGCATCGCTGTTCGTGGTCGCGCCGGCCGGATACAGCTTCACGGCAACCACGCCAGCACCGGCCGCGCGGCGGATCTCGTCGGGCGGCAGCCGGTCGGTGAGGTAGAGCGTCATCAGCGGCTCGAAGGTCGCGCCCTCGGGCAGTGCGGCGAGGATGCGGTCGCGGTAGGCCAGCGCCAGCGCAGTGGTCGTCACCGGCGGCTTGAGGTTCGGCATCACGATGGCGCGAGCGAACTGACGCGCCGTGTGCGGCAACACCGCCGCCAGCGCAGCGCCATCGCGCAGGTGCACATGCCAGTCGTCGGGGCGCGTGATCGTCAGGCTGTTGGCGGTCTCGGGCATGCGTTCCATTGTCTCATCGACACCTCGCGTGACCCGGCTTTGTGCAGCGTCGACCAGCCCGCGTCGCACAATCGAACGTGCGCCGGCGGCCGCCGATGACGGCGTTTTTGGAAGGACTTTTTATGCTCGAGGCAGCGGACAACTGCAGCGGCCGTCAGCCGCCCCGTAACGGCCTGTCGCACGTGGTGGGCGCGACCGAACCGCCGCTGCTCGATCTGACCATCGGCGACTTGCTCGACCGCAGCGCGGCACACTTTCCCGACCGGCTCGCCGTCGTCTTCTCTCAGCACGGCGTGCGCTGGACGTGGCGCGAACTGCAGGCCACCGTGGACCGCCATGCGGCCGCGCTGCACCGGTTGGGGCTCGTGCAAGGCGACCGGCTCGGCATCTGGTCGCCCAACCGCGCCGAGTGGCTCGTCACGATGCTGGCGACCGCGCGGCTGGGCGTGATCCTGGTGAACATCAACCCGGCCTACCGCGTCTCGGAACTCGAATACGCCATCAACAAGGCCGGCTTGAAGGCGCTGGTGACGGCCGCGCAGTTCAAGAGCTCGGACTACCTGGCGATGCTGCGGACCCTCGCGCCCGAACTCGACGCCTGCCGTCCGGGCGAGCTGCGCAGCGCGCGGCTGCCCGAGCTGCGGCTGGTCATCCGGCTGGGCGACGTCACCACGCCGGGCATGATGAATTGGGGCGAACTCGACGCACTGGCCGACACGGCCGGCGTGCGGGCGGCGCTGGCCATCGGCGCGACGCTGCAGCCGCACCAGGCGATCAATGTGCAGTTCACCAGCGGCACCACCGGCCACCCGAAGGGCGCCACGCTGACGCACTTCAACATCGTCAACAACGCCGTCTGCGTGGGTGCGGCGATGCGCCTCGGCGTCGACGACCGGCTGGCGATACCGGTGCCGCTCTACCACTGCTTCGGCATGGTGATGGGCGTGCTGGTGTGCCTGTCCTCGGGCGCGGCGATGGTGTTTCCGAGCGAGGGCTTCGATGCCGGCCTGACGTTGACGGCCGTTGCCGCCGAACGCTGCACCGCGCTGCACGGCGTGCCGACGATGTTCATCGCGCAGCTCGACCATCCCGACTTTGCGCAGCACGACCTGAGCAGCTTGCGCACGGGCTGCATGGCCGGCTCGCCCTGCCCGGTCGAAGTGATGAAGCGGGTCGTCAAGGAAATGCACATGGACGAGGTCACGATCGCCTACGGCATGACCGAGACCAGCCCGGTGTCGTTCCAGAGCGATACCGCCGACCCGCTGGAGCGCCGCGTCCGCACCGTCGGACGGGTGCAGCCGCACCTCGAGGTCAAGTTGATCGACGCGCTGGGCGACACGGTGCCGGTGGGCGAGAAGGGCGAACTGTGCACCCGCGGCTATGCCGTGATGCACGGCTACTGGGGCGACGAGCAACGCACGCTTGAATCGGTGGTCGACGGCTGGATGCACACCGGCGACCTCGCCACGCTCGACGCCGAGGGCTACTGCAACATCGTGGGCCGGGTCAAGGACATGCTGATCCGCGGCGGCGAAAACGTCTACCCGAGAGAGGTCGAGGAGTTCCTGTTCGCGCACCCGGCCGTGCAACAGGTGCAGGTGTTCGGCGTGCCCGACCCGACCTTCGGCGAAGTGGTGTGTGCATGGATCGTGCTGAAGGCCGGCGCGCAGGTCACCGAGGCCGACATCCAGGCCCATTGCCGCGCGCAGATCGCGCATTTCAAGGTGCCGAGCCATGTGCGCTTCGTGTCCGAACTGCCGATGACGGTGACCGGCAAGGCGCAGAAGTTCGTGATGCGTGAGGCCATGATGCGCGAACTCGGCGTGAGCGAGACACGCACGGCCTGGGGCATGTCCCGCGATTGACCGCAAATTGAACCTAAGTTGACCGCAAACCCGCCCCTGCCTCCCAAGCGTCGCGCCATGCCCCGGCTCGTGCCGTTCCGGCTGCTCGTGGGTCGGCTGGCGCTGATCTGGTTGCTCGGCGGTGGCTGCGCCAGCGCGGCGCCAGCGCAAGACAAGCCCGATGGCGCACGGCCGGCTGGCACGGCAAGCAGCGCGACTGCGCCGCGGCCCGCCGCCAGCCGTGCCGCGGCACCATCGCGGCGCGCCGGCACGCCCGCGGTGAAAGCTTCCGGCGCCACCGCGGTGCCCGAACTTGCCAAGCCGTTGCAGCTGGCCTACGTCGAACCCGAACTGCCCGCAGGCTTCGATCCGATGGGGCAGACCAGCGCGACGGTGGTGGTGACGTTCACGATCCAGCCGGACGGCACGATCGGCAGCCCGGTCGTGAGCTCGACCACGCACCGGCGGCTCAGCCGCCCGACGCTGAGCGCGATCAGCCAATGGCGCTTCGAGCCGCTGCAGAGCGCGCAGGAACACACCGCCGTGTTCAGGTTCGAGTTCGACCAGCCTGCAAGGCCCTGAAACGCCCCGCGCGTCGTGCCGGATGCGACCCGCGCGTCGCGCCGGAACGGCTCGCCGGCTCAGCGCGGGTGCGGATCGGGCAGCACGCGGGCCAGCGCCGCCAGCGCGGCCAGCGCCCCGGCCAGGCCGAGCGTGACGTGCCAGCCGGTCAGCGCCGGCAGCCCGACGGTCGCCAGACCCGCACCGAGCGCCAGCGCAAACACCGCATTCAACGCCGCACCCCGCAGCGGTGAGCCGTGCGCGGCCGGAGTCGCCGGTCCATGGGGCCGCGCCGGCGCCGCAGCGGCCCGTTCCACGCGGTCGTCGAGCTGCGCCCACCAGGCGATGCTCCACGCCGAGCCGTGCGCCAGCGCCAGCCCCCACCAGGCCCAGGCGCCCGGCGCCGCCAGCACGGCGAGCGCGCCCAGCGCCAGCAGCACGGCGCAAGCCGGTGCGGCCGCAGATGCCGACGCCGGCCGCCACACCAGCCACAGCGCCGGCACGAACATCGCAGCGAAATGCACGCCCAGCACCAGTTGCGGCGAGACCAGCTCACTGCGGCACAGGGTGACCATCAACGGCAGCGTGCACATCATCGGCAGCATCACCAGCGACGCGACCAGCACCGGCCAGCGCGCCGGCCGGCGCCATTCACCCGGCGACCCACCGGGCAGCGAACAGTCGAACAGTCCGGCCCGGCAGCCGCGCGGCGTTGCACTGCGCGGCGGCAACAACAGTGCCAGCAACGCGCTGGCCAGCAGCGCCCCGAACATCAAACGCGGACCCAGCAACAGCGTGTCGGTGATGTCGCCGACCCACAGCCAGGCCAACAAGGCACCGGCGGCGGCGGCGGCCACCGGCGGGCCGGGCCTTTGCCACGCCAGCAGGCGGCAACTGCGCACTGTCGACGAGGCCAGCGCGACGATGATGGCCCAGGCCATCAGTGCCGGCAGCAACTCGAACGCTCCACCGCCGTGGCGCACCGAATAGAGCGCACGCGCCGCCATCAGCGCCGCACCGATCAGCAAGGTGCGCAGCATCCAGCCGGGCAGCCGCAGGCGTCCGATCAGCTCGGCGAACAGGCCGAGTGCCAGCAGCCAGCCGGCCAGCAACGCGAAGCCGCTGAACGGCCCGGGCGCCAGCGCCTGCGCCAGGCTGCCCAGGCCGACCCAGCCGCCGAGCAGCAGCGCCCAGGCCAGCGTGCGCGCCAGCCGCAAGCGCCACCGCACTGGGCCGAGTTCGGGTGCAGCCATCACAACCGGAACGCGCGCGCTGTCGAGCCGGTTGCCGGCATCAGAGCCGCACGGCGCGGGCGTTCAGAAGGTGCACACCAATCCCGAGCGTACGAGCCGACGGTCTGGGCAGCGCTGCTGGCCATTCACGGCGCCCGCCCCGCTCCGACGCCGGACATTGGATGCCACGCAGGTTGTCGTTCAAGGCGGACCAAGCATCCTGGCGATGCGGTTCGGACCTGCTCGTCAAACCACCGCGAGCGCTGCCGGCCAGCGCAGTTCGTGGCCGGTGCGCTCGGTGAAACGCAACAGGTCGGCCGGGGTGTCGATGTCGACCCGGTAACGGCCGTTGTCGGTGTCGAACCAGTGCACGCGACCCGGGTGGTCCTCGCGCCAGCGACGGCAGGCGGCATCGACGTCGCCCGCCAGCCATTCGTCGCGCAGGCCGGCCTCGAAGATGACCGGGTTGCCCGGCTCGCCGGCGACGCGCGGCACCACCATCGCGGCATCGCCGCGCTGCTTGAAGGCAGCGATCAGCGCCGTGATGTCCTGCGCATTGACCAGCGGCTGATCGGCCAGCGCGACGATCACGGCGTCGAGCTTGCCCGACAGCGCCTGCAAACCGATGCGCACCGACGACGCCTGACCGTCGTCCGGCGCCGGGTTGCGAACCAGCGTGACCGGGAAGGCTTGCACAGCCGCCTCGATCACATCGGCATGGTGACCCAGCACGACGGCCACCTCGTCGACACCGGCGCCCGACAGCGCGATCAGCTGGCGGCGGATCAGCGGCACGCCGCCGAGCTCGAGCAGTGACTTGGGGCGGCCACCGAGGCGGCTGCCCGAACCGGCGGCCAGCAGCACCGCTCCGACCACGACGCGGGAATAGAGCCCGCCGCCCCCTTTGAGCAGGCAGCCCATCAGGCTTCCGGCGCGGTGTAAGCGACCGGCAACAGGTCAGCCGGCCGCAAGGTGTCGGGCGCGCCTGCCGAGCAACACGAGGCGGGCAGGGTCGGCAGGGACGGCAGCTCGGCCCTCGGCCCGTCGCAGCAACTGGCGACCGGGCGCGCAGCGTTCGCGCTGGCGTCAGCGCCGGTCGCGACCGTCCCGGCCGTGCCGATGCAGGCGGCCCCGCCGTGCGGAACGTTCGCGCCCGCAGCAGCGCCAGCGCCAGCGTTCACCACCGCGCCGGACGCGGCGCGAGCGGGCAACGAACCTTCAGTCGCATTGCTGGTCGGGGTGCCGGTCGACCGCCGGTCGCTCGCAGCGCTGCCGATCGACAGCCGTTCGCCGGTCGCCGCGGCCGGGGCGATCGAGTCGCGCGGTCGCGCGGCCATCTCGATCGCGGCTTCTGCTGCCAACGTCCCAATGACTTCGTTCGACGGCGACGCCGAACCGACCGCACTGCGCCGATGCGAGACCACCGCAGCGAGCACCGACAGCGCGATCTCCTCGGGCGTGGTGGCGGCCATCGGGTAGCCGGCCGGCGCCACGATGGCCGCCACGGCCTGCACGTCGGCACCGGCCGCGACCAGCGACTGTCTGAGCACCAGCGCCTTGCGTGCGCTGGCGACGAACGAGACCTGGCGCGCGTTCAGCGCCAGCGCCAGCCGCAGCGCCTGCATGTCGCGCCGGCCCTGCGTGGCGACCACCACCCACGCGCCGGCCGACACGCGCGCCACGACCGCGGCGATGTCGTCCGTGGCAATGACCTGCTGCGCATCGGCAAAGTCGGCCGGCTGCGCTTCGTGCGCCACGACGCTGACCGCGAAGCCGACCCGCGGCGCCAGCTGCGCCAGGCTGACGGCCACCGGCGACGCGCCGATCACCACCAATTGCGCGCTCGGCAGCACCGGATCGATGAACAACTCCAGCGTGCCGCCCGAATGGCACGCCATGCCGAACTCGAGCACATCGCCCAGCACGGTCTCGTGACCCAGCTCGGCCGGCGCGATGCGGATCATGCGGGCGCGGCCGTCGGCCAGCGCCTGGCGCACGGTGCGGATCACCGCGGGCTGCGCGCAGCCGCCGCCGACCCAGCCGTGCAGCTGGCCATCCGCAGTCACCACCGCCTTGTCGCCGGGCCGCGCCGAGGCCGGCGGCAGCGCTTTCGTCACACTGACCAGCGCGTAGGCCGTGCCGGCCTCCTGCAAGCGCCGCGCGGCGTCGAAAACGGTGTGCTTGGTGCTCATGACAACTCCTGCAGGGTGGAACCTTCGATCCGTTAAGGCGCGATGGCGTTCAACCGATCGTCGGCGATTTTCGTCGATGCGGTCAGCGGGCCGATCAGCGAGCCGATCAGCGCAGCTGATTCGCCAGTTCAGCCAGGTCGCGCAGGCTGTTCAGGCGGCAGAAACGCTCGATCAGCAGCCCGTGCGCGGCCACCGCCTGCATGGCCTGCGACGCCGGTGCATTCGGTGAAGGATGAAACCACTGGATGCGCGCGCCGCGACCGCGCACCCGCGCCAGTTCCTCGGCGAGTTGCCCCGGCGGGTCGGCGTCGAAGCCGTCGGACAACACCCAGACGCGGGCGTTGCGCGTCAGCTGCGCACGTGCGTGCACGCGGTGGAAGTCGGCCAGGCTGGTGGCGATGCGGGTTCCGCCGCCGAAGCCGGCGGTCACCGCGTTGACCTTTTCCTGCACCGCCGCCGAATCGCTGCGCAGCAGCGGCGTGACTTCGGCCAGACGCGTGTGGAACACGAACACGCGTGCGTCCATCGTGGTCACGAAGGCCCGCGCGATGCGCAGGAACAACTGCGCGTGCGTCTCCATCGAGCGACTGACGTCGACCAGGATGAACAACCGCGGCCGCGCGCGCCGCGGCGAGCGCCAGACCGGGTGGATCGGCAGCCCGCCGGTGCGCAGGCTGGCGCGCAGGGTGCGCCTCACATCGAGCCGGCGGCCCGCGGCCTGGTCGCGCCAACGCCGTGTCAGCCTCCGGCGCAACCGCCGCGCGATCTGCTCGGTCAGCCGTTCGAGCTCCGCCAGGTCCTGCGGCAGCCATTGCGACAGTGCGCGGTCGTGCAGCGCGTCGGTGCGGCTGGCGCCGCCTTGCGCGCGCGACAGCCCGGCGTCCTGCGGATCGACGGACGGTGGCTGCAAGGCCGTGTCGGCCGCTTCAGCGCTGCCAGGTCGCGCGGCGGGCGCATCGCCAGCCAGACCGTCGTGCAGGCCCTGTACGACCTGCTGCAGGCTTCGGCTGGGCCGTGTCTGGCCGCTCACGCTGACGCGCCCTCGGCTGCGCTGCGGATGCCAATAGCGCTGGTAAAGCTCGGGCCAGCGGCGCCAGTCGCGCACGTCGTGGCAGGCAATCGAGCGCCAGGCGGCGTCCAGCCGCGCTGCGCGTTCGACCGGCAAACTCAGTGCCGCGCGGACCATCGCCTGTTGCTCGGCCACGCCCACTTTCAGACCATGCTCGCGCAGCAGACACGCGAAGCCCGCGATGCTGTCCAGCGGGCGTGCCACGGCGGGCGGCGAAACCGGTCGCGCCGATGCAGCGTCGAGCGCACGGGCGCCCGCGGCGGACGGGTCGCCGAGAACTGCCAACACATTGACAGCCGGCTGCGGGCCGATGTCTGGCGACAACGCCGTCATCGTGGATGACGGCCCGTCAGCACCGCCCGGTCGCCGGCCTGTCCGACCGGTCACGACGGCTGCGGCGCTTTTTCAGCGACACCCACGCTGCGCCGTCCTTCGATCAACTGCCGCACCCGCTGGGGGTCCAGCTGGAAGCGGTCTTCACGCGTTTTGATCAGGCAGGCCAGCGTGCCCATCAGGCCATGCGGGTCATCGGGCAGCGCCTTGAATTCGAGCCGGTGCAAAGCGCGCACCCAGTCGAGCGTTTCGGCCACGCCGGGCGTTTTGCCCAGGTCTTCGCGGCGCAGTCGCTGCACGAAGGTGACGGCCTGCTCGACCAGTGCGCCTTCGGCCTGCGGCAACGTGGCGCGCACGATGGCGATTTCGCGTGCCAGCGACGGGTAGTCGAGGTAGTGGTAGAGGCAGCGCCGGCGCAGCGCGTCCGACAGTTCGCGCGTGCCGTTGCTGGTCAGAACGACCTGCGGAATGTGCTTGGCGCGCACCGTGCCGAGCTCGGGCACGGTGATCTGGTAATCGGCCAGCACCTCGAGCAGGAAAGCCTCGAAGGCCTCGTCGGCGCGATCGATCTCGTCGATCAGCAACACACACGGCTCGTCGCTGGATATCGCCTTGAGCAGCGGCCGCTCGAGCAGGTAGTCGCGTGCGAACAGATCGGCTTCGCGCACCTTCTCGCCCTGTGTCTCGTGCAGACGGATCGCCAGCAGCTGACGGCCGTAGTTCCATTCGTAGGCGGCCTGCGACAGGTCGAGCCCCTCGTGGCATTGCAAGCGCACCAGCACCTGCCCGCGGGCTGTGGCGAGTGCGCTGGCCAACGCGGTCTTGCCGACCCCGGCATCGCCTTCGATCAGCAACGGCCGCTGCAACTCGCCGGCCAGCCAGAGCGTGGTGGCGAGCGCCTCGTCGGCGATGTAGCCGGCGCGGTGAAGCGATTCGCGGAGGTCGGAATCGGTCATCGTGGCCGCTCTACCCAGCCGCTGCCAGCAAGATTCACACGTCGACCGAGCCAAGCTGCCGAGGCCGCCGTATTACCGCCTGCGTTCGTGTCCCCCGGCCCGGGCTTCGCCCGACCCTCCTCCTCTACCTCACTCCGCCGGTCACCCGGCGGCCTCGGCATCATGAATCCGGGCGTCGCGCGTCGATTCGAGCAAGGAAAGGCATCGGTGTTGCCCTGAGCGCTGCGGTGCGGCGTTTTGTGGAGCGAAGTAAGGGAGGAGGGTGGGCGAAGCCCGACCGGGGGACATGAGCGGAACACAGCGCCCCAGCGCAGCGCTCTCGCGCAAACGACCGCATGCAGATCGTTCGAGGCGCTCATGCCTGCTCAGGGCTTCTTGCCGAACAACCCCGCGAACCAACTCTTGATCAGGCTCCACGCGATGGCCAAGCCGTTGATCTCGTTGACTTTCGCCGGAGCAGCGGGCTTGGTCGCGGCTGTGGATGTGGAAGCAGGCGTGAATGCAGTTGCGGGCACCGGCTCAACCGCTGCACCAACGGCCTGCGCAACCACCGGCGCCGGCGCCGGCAACGCCACCGCCGCGGCGCGAAAGTTGTCGGCGAACTGCGCCAGCAGCATGTCGGACACCTGCACCATCAGCCGGCCGCCGAACTGCGCAAACTTGCCGTTGACGATCACCGCGGCCACGCCGACCAGCACGGAAGTGCCCGTGGTTTCACCCGCTTCGACGGTGGCGGTCAGGTCCATCGACGCTGACGAGCCGCCGCGGTCGGCGCCCTTGCCGAGCAACTGCAGCTTCATCAAAGCCTCGTCGAGCGCCAGCACCTCGATGTCGCCCGCGAACGCGGCATTCGCCGGGCCGACCTTGACTTTCACGCTGCCCTTGAAATGCGTGTCGTCCACCTGTTCCGTGATGACCGCGCCGGGCATGCATTCGGCCACCGCCTTGACGTTGCGCAGCACCTGCCACGCGCGCGCCGGCTCGACTTCGAGCGGGTAGCGCTTTTCGAGATTGACTTCCATGGGATCTCTGAGATGCCTTCTTGTTTTGCGAAATCAGAGCGCCACGCCACTGGCCTTGAGTTGCTGCCAGACACGGTAGCTGCTGTGCGGCATCACCATGTGCTTGACGCCGAGGTGGGCGAACGCGTCGACCACCGCCGACGTGAAGGTCGGGATCGAGCCGACGTGCGGCGACTCGGCCACGCCCTTGGCGCCGATCGGGTGGTGCGGCGACGGTGTCACGGTGTGGTCGGTTTCCCAGTGCGGCGTCTCGATGAAGGTCGGCAGAAAGTAGTCCATCAGCGTGTTGCCCATCAAATTGCCCTGCGCGTCGAACGGCATCTGCTGACCCATGGCAACAGCGTAACCTTCGGTCAGCCCGCCGTGGATCTGGCCTTCGATCACCATCGGGTTGATGCGCGTGCCGCAGTCGTCGAGCGCATAGAAGCGGCGCACCTTGGTCTCGCCGGTGCCGCGGTCGATGTCGACCACGCACAGGTAGATGCCGAACGGGAACGTGAAGTTCGGCGGGTCGTAGTAGTGCACCGCCTCCAGCCCCGGCTCGAGCCCGGGCGGCGCCTGGTGATAAGCCGCCCAGGCGATGTCTTTCATCGACTTGAACTTGCTGTCGTCACCCTTGACCTTGAAGCGGTCGATTTCCCAGTCGAGGTCGTTCTCGCCGACTTCGAGCAGGTGTGCCGCGATCTTGCGGGCTTTCGCGTGGATCTTGCGCGACGCCATGGCGATCGCCGCGCCGGCCACCGGCGTCGAGCGCGAGCCGTAAGTGCCCAGACCGTACGGCGCGGTGTGCGTGTCGCCCTCCTCGACCTGGATCACTTCGCTGGGAATGCCGAGTTCGGTGGCGATGATCTGCGCGTAGGTGGTGGCGTGTGCCTGCCCCGTGCTGATCGTGCCCATGCGAGCGATCGCGCTGCCGGTCGGGTGGATGCGGATCTCGCAGCTGTCGAACATGCCGACGCCCAGGATGTCGCACATCTTCGAAGGCCCGGCGCCCACCACCTCGGTGAAGGCGACCAAGCCGATGCCCATCAGGGTCGGGCTGTTCGGGTTGGCGCGCGTGGCGGCCTGCTCGACGCGCAGGCCCTTGTAGTCGCAGGCCAGCAGCACCTTGTCGAGCGCGGTGTGGTAATCGCCCGAGTCGTATTCGAAGCCGAACGCCGAGGTGTACGGAAACTGTTCCTTGCGGATGAAGTTCTTGGCACGGATCTCGGCCTTGTCCATGCCGAGCTTTTGCGCCAGGATATCGACCAGCCGCTCGATCACGTAGACCGCCTCGGTGACGCGGAACGAGCAGCGGTAAGCGACGCCGCCGGGCGCCTTGTTGGTGTAGACGCCCTTGACACTGCAAAACGCCGCCGGGATGTCGTACGAGCCCGAGCAGATGTGGAACATGCCGGCCGGGAACTTGGTCGGGTCGGCACAGGCGTCGAACGCGCCGTGGTCGGCCAGCACATTGACACGCAGACCGAGGATCTTGCCGTCCGGCGTGGCGGCGATTTCGCCGTCCATGTGGTAGTCGCGGGCAAAGGCGGTGCTCGAGATGTTCTCGATGCGGTCCTCGACCCACTTCACCGGCTTGCCGAGCACGATGCTCGCGACGATGGCGCACACGTAGCCGGGGTAGATGCCGACCTTGTTGCCGAAGCCGCCGCCGATGTCGGGCGACACGATGCGCACCTTCGATTCCGGAATGCCCGACAGCAGCGACACCACGGTGCGCACCACGTGCGGTGCCTGCGACGTGATGTAGGTGACGAGCTCGCCGCGGATCGGATCGAACGACGCCAGACAGCCGCAGGTCTCGAGCGGGCACGGGTGCACGCGCGGGTAGAAGATCTGCTCCCGCAGCGTCACCGGCGCGCTGGCGAACACCGCGTCAGCGGCCGCCTTGTCGCCGGCTTCCCAGGTGAAGATGTGGTTGTGGTGGTCGCGCTTGCCGTGCGCGCCCTCGGTCTTGCCGGCCAGATCGTCGCGCAGCACCGGCGCGTCGGGCAGCAAGGCTTTGTGCGGGTCGATCACGACCGGCAGTTCCTCGTATTCCACGATCACCGCCTCGACGCCGTCGGCCGCGGCATAGCGGTCTTCGGCGATCACCACCGCCACTTCCTGCATCTGGAAGTGCACCTTCTGATCGGCCAGCACGGCCGCCACGTCGCCAGCCAGCGTCGGCATCCAGTGCAACTTGAGCGGCTTCAAATCTTCCGCCGTCAGCACCGCGATCACGCCGGGCACCTTGAGCGCCTCGCTCTTGTCGATGCGCTTGATGCGCGCATGCGCCAGCGGCGAGCGCACGATGTCCATGTGCAGCATGCCGGGCAGCTTCATGTCGTCGACATAGTTGCCCTTGCCCTGGATGAAGCGGGCGTCTTCCTTGCGCAGGCGGCTGTCGCCCATGCCTTGCAGCGCCTCCTTGCGTTGCAGCAGTGTCGGATCGGTGGGAGCGTTCATGGGGGTTTCCTTGCGGCGATGTCAGGCGGTTCAGGCGGCGACGGTCTGCGCGTCGCGCAGCTTGGCGGCCGCGTACTGCACCGACTTGACGATGTTCTGGTAGCCGGTGCAGCGGCACAGGTTGCCGCTCATGCCGGCGCGGATCTCGGCCTCGGTCGGGTTCGGGTTCTCGATCAGAAACCGGTAGGCGCGCATCAACATGCCGGGGGTGCAGAAGCCGCATTGCAGGCCGTGCTCTTTGTAGAAGCCTTCCTGCACGGCGTGCAGCAAGTCACCCGCGGGCGCCAGCGACGCCAGCCCTTCGACCGTCAGCACCTCGGAGCCATCGCACTGCACCGCCAGGTGCGTACACGACTTGATCGACTGCCCGTCGAGGTCGACCGTGCAGACGCCGCAATGGCTGGTTTCGCAGCCGATGTGCGCGCCGGTGAGATGACATTCCTCGCGCAGGAAATGCACGAGCAAGGTGCGCGGCTCGACCGCCTTCTCGACCTTCTTGCCGTTGATCTTGAGGCTGATGAGTTTCTTGGCCATGAGGTACTTCCAGTCTGCAATGGGGTGTCGGTGAATCGGGTCAAGCGCACAGCGCGGCGGCGCGGCGCAGCGCGCGCTGCACCATCTGTCCGGCCATCGCGGTCTTGTATTCGGCGTTGCCGCGCAGGTCTTCGGCCGGGTCGCAGATGGCCATCGCCCGCGCCGCGGCGTCGGCAATGGCGGCCTCGGTCAGCGGCTGGCCGAGCAGCGCGGCCTCGGCGTCGGTGGCCCGCAGCGCGGTCGGCGCCACGTTGGTCAGGGCAATGCGCACGTGGCTGACCTTGCCGTCCTCGAGGCGCAACACCACGGCGGCCGCAGCGGTGGCCCAGTCGCCGGTCTTGCGCTTGAGCTTTTCGTAGGCATAGCCGGTCTTCGGCGCAAATGCCGGCACGCGGATCGAGACCAGGATCTCGTTGTCCGCCATCTCCGTCATGTAGGTGCCGTGGAAGAACGCGTCGGCGCGCACTTCACGCTGGCCGTTCGGCCCTTCCAGCAAGAAGGTGGCGTCCAGCGCCATCGAGATCGCCGGGTGATCGTTGCCCGGATCGCCGTGCGCGATGTCGCCGCCGATCGTGCCGCGGTTGCGCACCTGTGGATCGGCGATCTGCTCGGCGGCCACGGCCAACAGTGGCACCTTGTGCTGCAGCAACTTCGAGGCGATCAACTCGTTTTCGACCGTCATCGCGCCGATCACGATGCTGTTGCCCTCTTCGCGGATGCCGCGCAACGCGTCGATGCGGTTCAGGTCGATCAAGTGCGCCGGCGCTGCGAAGCGCAGCTTCATCATCGGCAGCAGACTGTGCCCGCCAGCGAGCAGCTTGGCGTCGCTGCCGAGGTCGCCGAGCAGCTTGATCGCATCGGCCACCGATCGCGGCGCGTGGTAGTCGAATTCTGGAGGAATCATCGGGCAGGTCTCCAAGGGTGAGGGTTCGGAACGCGGCACAAGGGCGCCGCCAACTTCAGGACCGGACAGGGTGTCGACAAGCCCGCGCGAAACGACCACGAGCGAGCCGAGGCAAACAAAATTAACGCATGGATCAAGCCGCCGCAATAACGTTTCGGGTAACCCGGGTCAGCTTCGGAGCGGCCTCCGGCCGACCACATCACTGCGTTGCGTGCAGTGAGGGGTAGTCGGTATAGCCCTCGTCGCTGCCCCCGTACCAGCCCACCGCGCGCAATTCGTTGTAGGGGCCAAGCTGACGGATGCGCGCAGGCAGGTCGGGGTTGGCAATGAACGGGCGGCCATAGGCGACCAGGTCGACAAGGCCGTCCGCGACCAGCGCCTGTCCCGCCTCTGGCGTGAGGCCTCCGTTGGCCATCAAGGCACCGCGGAAATGCGGCTTGGCGCTCTCGATCAGGCGCGGGAGGTCGGGTGTGCCGCCCCAGGCATTGGTGTCCGCCAGGTGCAAGTACGCCAGCCCGTATTCACCGAGCATGCGAGCCACGGCGGTCGTCGTGCCCGCCGGGTCGGGGTCGCGGGGGTTGTTGTAGGCGGCGAACGGCGAGATGCGCACACCGACGCGCGATGGCTCCACATGCTTCAGTACCGCTTCGGTCACCTCGCGCAAAAAGCGCAGGCGGTTTTCCAGACTGCCGCCGTAGCGGTCGGTGCGCTGGTTGAGGGTGGGCGTGAGGAACTGGTGCGGCAGGTAGCCGTTGGCGGCATGAATTTCGACACCGTCCAGGCCGGCCTTGAGCGCGTTGGCGGCACCCCGGCCGTAATCTTCAATGGCTTCGCGCACTTCGTCTTCCGTCATCGCTCGCGAAGGCGTGGCAGCGATGCGGGCATAACGGCCGTTGGCCATCAAGCCGTAGACCTGCAGGGCATCGAGATCGTCGTTGATCCCCGACGGCGACAACGGTGCTTCGCCGTCGAGAATCGCATCCGCGCCGACCCGCCCGCAGTGCCACAACTGCATGAAGACGCGGCCCCCATGGTCATGGACGGCACCCGAAACAGCCTGCCACCCGGCCACCTGCGCATCACTGTAAATGCCCGGCGCCTTTTCGAAGGCGCAGGATCGCGGCGTCACGTTGGTCGCTTCGGTGATGATCAACCCGGCCGATGCGCGTTGCGCGTAATAGGTGGCGCTGATGGCTTGCGGAACATCGCCCTGGCCAGCACGGCAGCGGGTCAGCGGGGCCATGACCACGCGGCTGGGCAGCCTCAACCCTTTGATTTCAAGCGGGTCAAAAAGCGATGTCATGCGCTGTCCTTGCGAGCGTCTGTTGCCACGGTTTATCAATTGGTTGTTGAATTCTGCGTAGCGAGGCGCGCTTGTCAACTGGTACATTCCGGCGGCAACTCCGGGACCGATCTGATGCCCAGAAGAAGCGCATTACCTGCACCAGCACCAGCACCAGCACGACCAGCACCACCAGCAGCATCAGCGGCCGCCGGGCCGCGATCAGCCCCCGATAGCGAGCCGCGTCGGCGTCTGGCGCCCGAGGACCGTGAGCACCAGATCGTGCAAGCAGCGATCGCTTTCTTCGCCAAACACGGCTTCGATGCCAGCACGCGCGAACTCGCCCGCGACATCGGCGTGACGCAACCCTTGCTGTACCGCTACTTCCCGACCAAGAGTTCGCTGGTGGACCGCGTCTATGACGAGGTGTTCGTGCGGCGCTGGAACCCCGACTGGGAAGAGTGGCTGGCAGACCGGTCGGTGCCGTTGCCGGATCGGCTGAAGCGCTACTTCAAAGACTACGCCCGCTTCATTCTGCGCAGCGAGTGGGTGCGCATCTTCATCCACGCCGGCCTGTCGCGGGCCGGCATCAATCAGCGCTATTTGAACCGCCTGCGCGATCGCCACTTCCTGCTGATTGCGCGTGAGTTGCGTCATTCCTATGCGATACCTGAACCCATCGGCGCCGAGCAGGAAGAGGAAGAGATCGAGTTGATCTGGTCGGTGCATTCGAGCGTGTTCTACCTCGGTGTGCGCAAGTGGGTCTATGACCTGCCCACTCCAAAAAACCTCGACCGCCTGATCGACATGCGAGTCGATGCATTCGTCGCGGGCGTACCCGCCGTGTTGACCGCATCACGCGCCTGATTCCGCCAAGCCCGGCGCGCGCTGCCGCGCGGCGTGCGGCGCCCGTGCAGGGTTGCCCCGGCTTGCCACGCCCGCAGCGTGCTCCTACGATTTATCGATCGATCAATTGCCTGTGGAACAGGACCCGCACATGCCGATTTCAGCGCTCGCTCACTTTTCCGTTCGCACCAATGACCTGGAAGCATCGCGGCAGTTCTACACGCAGATCCTTGGTTTGACGGAAGGCATGCGACCTGACTTCAAGTTCCCTGGCATCTGGCTCTACCTTGGCAGCGACGAGGCCGATTACGGCACCGTGCACCTGATCGGCGTGGAGCCGCACGACCCTCGTGGCCTGGCCGATTACCTGGGTGACAAAACACTCGACGGCCTGCGAGGCAGCGGCGCGGTCGACCATGTCGCCTTCACCGCCAGCGGGCTGCCAGACATGCGTGCGCGGCTGCAACGCGCCGGGCACGCTTTCCGGGAGCGCAGCGTGCCCGGCCTGGGCCTGCACCAGGTGTTCGTCGACGATCCTTCGGGCATCACGATCGAGTTGAACTTTCCTGCTGCCGAAGCCGCTGTCGTGACGGCTGCGGACGGCGTCACCCCGGCGTGATCGACGCGCTGCGGCCCGCACGGCCGCACAGCCGCCGGGGTCGCAAGGCGATCGTGGTCGGCGGCTCCATCGGCGGCCTGTTCGCCGCCAATCTTCTGTGGCGTGCGGGCTGGGACGTGCAGGTCTGCGAGCGCGTCACCGAAGAACTGTCGACGCGCGGCGCCGGCATCGTCACCCACGCGGAACTGTTCGAGGCGATGGCCCACGCGGGCCTCCCGGTCGACGGTTCGATCGGCGTCCGGGTCGAGCAGCGCATCACCCTGGCGCGCGACGGGACCCGGCTGGGCTGCCAGACGCTGCCGCAGGTCATGACCTCGTGGAGCCGGCTCCATCACCTGTTGAGATCGGCATTCCCTGCGGAACGCTACCGGCTCGCCCGCCAACTGACCGGCTTCACGCAAGACGCACTCAAGGTGCGGGCGCGGTTCGCGGACGGCGAGGATCTCGAGGCGGACCTGCTGGTCGCCGCCGACGGGGTGCGTTCGCAAGTGCGCCAGATCGTTGCACCGGGGGCGCAGACGCGCTACGCCGGCTACGTCGCCTGGCGCGGCCTGGTCGACGAGTCCAGCATGAGCCCGGGCGCGCTCGAAAGCCTGTTCCCGTATTTCGGCTTCTGCCTGCCGCCTCGCGAGCAGATGCTCGGCTATCCCGTTGCGGGCCGAAACAACGACCTCACGCCGGGCCGGCGCAGGTACAACTTCGTCTGGTACCGACCGGCCGACGACCACGCTCTGAAAGCCATGTTGACGGATGCGACGGGACGGGTCTGGCCGGATGGCATACCGCCGCCGCTGATACGCGCTGCATTGCTCGCGCAGACCCGGCAAGACGCGCGCGACGTGCTGGCGCCGCAGTTCGCCGACATCGTCGGGCAGACCGAAGCACTGCTGCTGCAGCCGATCTTCGATCTCGAGAGTGATCAACTGGCGGTGGGACGGGTCGCGCTGCTCGGCGATGCGGCATTCGTGGCCCGACCCCACTGCGGCATGGGTGTCACCAAGGCAGCCAGCGATGCGGTGGCATTGGTGCAGGCGTTGGAGCGCAAGCACGACGTCATCACCGCCCTGGCCGACTACCAGGACGAGCGCCTGGCGGCGGGCCGCGCAATCGTGCGCCATGCGCGCTCGCTGGGCGCCTACCTGCAGGCGCAACTGCATTCGGATCACGACCGCCGGATGGCCGAGCGCTACCGCCACGCCCAGGCGGTGATGGCCGAGACTGCCGTGCCGCTGAGCCGCTGAGCCGCGGCCGACCGCACGCGGCGCACGGCGTCGGCTGCAAAGGTCGAAACGACGCCGGCGCCGCCCAGCGCGCGGTGCCGAGGCTCAGTGCGCCAGGATCTTCGACAGGAATTCCTTCGCCCGCGGCGACCTGGCCTCCGGGTTGCCAAAGAATTCGTCGCGCTTGCAGTCCTCGACGATCTTGCCGGCGTCCATGAAAACGACCCGGTGGCTGACCTTCTTGGCAAAGCCCATCTCGTGCGTGACGACCATCATCGTCATGCCTTCCTTGGCCAGCAGCACCATCACGTCGAGCACCTCGCCCACCATTTCGGGGTCGAGCGCCGACGTGGGCTCGTCGAACAACATCACGATCGGGTCCATGCTCAGCGCGCGCGCGATCGCCACGCGCTGCTGCTGCCCGCCTGACAACTGCCCGGGAAACTTGTCCTTGTGCACCATCAGGCCGACCCGGTCGAGCATCTTCAGGCCGCGCTTGCCGGCGTCGTCGGTCGAGCGGCCCAGCACCTTGATCTGCGCCAGCGTCAGGTTTTCGGTCACGGTCAGATGCGGGAACAGCTCGAAATGCTGGAACACCATGCCGACGCGGGCGCGCAGCTTGGGCAGGTTGGTCTTCGGGTCGGCAATGCTGATGCCGTCGACCACGATGTCGCCCTTCTGAATCGGCTCGAGCGCATTGACGGTCTTGATCAGCGTGCTCTTGCCTGAGCCAGACGGCCCGCAGACGACCACCACCTCGCCTTTCTGGATCGCGGTGCTGCAGTCGGTCAGCACCTGGAAGCTGCCGTACCACTTCGAGACGTTCTGGATCTGGATCACGCTGCTCTCCTGTGCAAATGATGTCCATGCGGCGCCGGGCCACCCCAAGCCTCATGGGCGCCCCCTGCGGGGGGCGGACACGGTACCCCGTGGCCGGGGGCTGGCCTCTCTAGCGGATGATTTGGATTCGGTTCTGCAGTCGACGCACCAGCATCGACAGGCTGAAACAGATGACGAAATAAACCAGCGCCGCGATCAGGTAGGTCTCGACCGGCCGGTTGAAATTCTTGCCCGCGATCTCGAAGCCCTTGAGCAGGTCGTAGGCGCCGATCGCGTAGACGAGCGAGGTGTCCTGGAACAGGATGATGGTCTGCGTCATCAGCACCGGCAGCATGTTGCGAAAGGCCTGCGGCAGCACGATCAGCTGCATCGTTTGCGCATAGCTCATGCCGACCGCGTAACCGGCATGCACCTGTCCCTTGGACACCGACTGAATGCCGGCGCGCATGATTTCGGAGTAGTAAGCGGCCTCGAACACCGTGAAGGTGATGATGGCCGACAGCTCGGCGCCCATCGGCCGGCCGATCAGCAATGGGATCAGCAGGAAGAACCACAGGATCACCATCACCAGCGGGATCGAGCGCAGCGTGTTGACATACGCCGCCGCCGGCAGCACCAGCCAGGGCCGGCCGGACAGGCGCATCAGGGCCAGCACGGTGCCGAGCACGATGCCGCCCACCATCGAGATGAGCGTGAGCTGGACCGAAAACCACAGCCCCTTGAGCACGAAGCTGGAGATCACGCCCCAGGTCAGGAACGAATAGTCCAGATTCATGGCCGGCCCCCCGGGGCCACCGGCGCTGCGCAATGCCAGCGCAGTTGTCGACCCCCGTGCTTCCCGCCGGGCAATTCGCCCGCGGAGCAGCCCGGCGGGCTCATGCCTTGCCTCCGATCATGCCGGGCACCTGCACGCGGTTCTCGATGAAGAGCGCGATCCGGTTGACCGCGAACGCCGAGATGAAATAAAGGCCGGTGACCGCCAGATACATCTCGACGTTGCGCGACGTTTCCTCGCCCGCCTGCAACGCGAACATCGTCAGCTCGGAGATGCTGATCGCGAACGCGACCGACGAGTTCTTGATGATGTTCATCGACTCGCTGGTCAGTGGCGGAACGACGATGCGAAAGGCCATCGGCAGCAGCACGTAGCGGTAGGTCTGCGGCAAGGTCAATCCGACCGCCAGCCCCGCATGACGCTGGCCCTTGGGCAGCGCCAGGATGCCGGCCTTGACCTGCTCGGAAATGCGCGCCGAGGTGAAGAAGCCGAGCGCGAACACCACCAGCACGAAGCTGGGCACCGCCTTCAGCGGTGGCAGCAGCTCGGGAATCACGTAGTACCAGAGGAACACCTGCACCAACAGCGGGATGTTGCGGAACAGCTCGGTCCAGGCGTTGGCGATGAACACCAGCCAACGGTTCGGCGCGGTGCGCAGAATGCCCATCAACGAGCCGACGCTGAGCGCGATCACCAGTGCGCAGACCGCCACCGACAGGGTCCAGCCCCACGACGACATCAGCCATTGCAGGTAGGTGATGCCGCCGCCGGTGTCCTGCAGGAATATCTGCCAATCCCACGTGCTGCCCAAGCGAGCCTCCTGTTGACGCCGCGCCGGCCGCCCACTGCGGATACAAAAAAGCGCGGCAGGGAAGAGCTTCCCGCCGCGCTCCGGATCCCGCCACCGAACCGCACTGTAAGCAAACTTCGCGCCGTGCGGCGCTAGGGCTTACGTGCAGCCGAGGCGGCTGCCGCTCGTCACTTCTTCATGTAGTCCTCGACCGGCTTGTCGTTCGGGTTGGCCCAGGCGAACTTCGTGGCTTCACTCAACGGCAGGCCAACGCGCGTGTTCGATGGCGCGATCGGCTGCATGAACCACTTGTCGTACAACTTGGCGATTTCGCCGGACTTCATCATCGCGCCGATGCTGTCGTCGACCGCCTTCTTGAACGCTGGATCGTCCTTGCGCAGCATGATCGCGATGGGTTCGACCGACAGCACTTCGCCGACGATCTTGAAGTCGGCCGGATTCTTCGATTTGGCAATGTTGCCGGCCAGAATCTGGCCGTCCATCACAAAGGCATCGGCGCGGCCGCTTTCCAGCAGCAGAAAGCTGTCGGCGTGGTCTTTGCCGAACACTTCCTTGATGTCGGCGCCGGCGGCACGCTCGTGCTTGCGCAGCAGCTGCACCGAAGTCGTGCCGGTGGTCGTCGCCACCGTCTTGCCATTGAGCTGCCCGATCGACGTGATGCCCGAGCCGGCCTTCACCGCGATGCGCACCTCTTCGACATAGGTGGTCACGGCGAAGGCGACGTCTTTCTGACGCGTGGCGTTGTTGGTGGTCGAGCCGCACTCGATGTCCACCGTGCCGTTTTGCACCAGCGGAATGCGGTTTTGCGACGTCACCGGCTGGTATTTGACTTCGAGCTTGGCCAGGCCCAGCGACTTCTGGACGTCTGCCAGCACCTGGGTGCAGATCTCGTAGTGGTAGCCGGCGTATTTGCCGTCGCCCAGCGTGTAGCTGAGCGCACCGGACGATTCGCGCACGCCCATCGTGACAGCGCTGCTGTCCTTGATTTTCTTCAGCGTGTCTTCGGCGTGGGCGGCACCCATGCACATCAGCGCCGCGGCCAGCGCCAGACGGCTCAAAAGGTTCGACTTGCTCATGCGGACTCCAGGGTATGAAAGCATTAAAGATACTAACGTTTCGATTTTAGGGACGCCAACCGGGCACCGGCCCCGTGTTTGCCCCCCGCCCGCCTTGATCAACATCATGTGCCGTAGATGTTGCAGGCACCGGGGCACGCCGTATCGCTCCAGCAGCTTCATGCCGCGAGTTCTTCCGAGCTGCTTTGCTGCAACCGCCACATCTCGGCATAGCGGCCGTCGAGGGCCAGCAGTTCGGCATGGGTGCCGCGCTCGAGGATGCGGCCTTTTTCCATCACCAAAATCTGGTGCGCGTCGACCACCGTCGACAGGCGGTGCGCGATCACCAGCGCGGTCTTGTTGCGCGCGGCACTTTGCAGTTCGGCCTGAATGGCGCGCTCATTGGCCGAATCGAGCGCCGAGGTGGCTTCGTCGAAGATCAGCACCGGCGGGTTCTTCAGCAAGGTGCGGGCGATCGCGACGCGCTGCTTCTCGCCGCCGCTGAGCTTGAGGCCGCGTTCGCCCACCATCGTGTCATAGCCCTTCGGCGTGGAACTGATGAAGTCATGGATGTGGGCTGCGCGCGCGGCGCCTTCCACCTCGGCGCGACCGGCGTCGGTGCGGCCGTAGGCGATGTTGTATTCGACCGTGTCGTTGAACAGCACCGTGTCCTGCGGCACGATGCCGATCGCGCGGCGCAGGCTTTGCTGCGTGACGTGGCGGATGTCCTGCCCGTCGATCGAAATGCTGCCGCCGCCGACGTCGTAGAAGCGGAACATCAGCCGTGCCAGCGTGCTCTTGCCCGAACCCGACGGGCCGACCACCGCGACCGTCTTGCCGGCCGGGATCTCGAAACTCACGTCGTGCAAGATGACGCGGTCTTCTTCGTAGCCGAAACGCACCTGCTCGAAGCGCACGGCACCGCCGTGATGCAACAGCGGCCGCGCATCGGGCGCGTCGGCAATTTCGCGGTTTTGGCCGAGCAGCGCGAACATCTTTTCCATGTCGATCATCGACTGCTTGATCTCGCGGTAGATGACACCCAGAAAGTTCAGCGGGATGTAGAGCTGGATCATCAACGCATTGACCAGCACCAGGTCGCCAAGGCTCAGCGTGCCCGCCACCACGCCGAGCGTGGCGCGCCACACCAGCAGCGTGACCGCGCTGGCGATGATCAGGCTCTGGCCGATGTTGAGCAGCGACAGCGAGGTCTGCGACTTGATCGAGGCGTGCTCCAGCCGCTGCAGGTTCTCGTCGTAGCGCGCCTGCTCGAACTTCTCGTTGCCGAAATACTTGACCGTCTCGTAGTTGATCAGCGCGTCGACCGCCTTGGTGTTGGCCTTGCTGTCCTGCTCGTTCATCGCGCGCCGAAAGCGGGTGCGCCATTCCGTCACCGAGATCGTGAAACCGATGTACAGCAGCAGCGCACCGAACGTGATGGCGGCGAACCAGCCGTCGAACTTGGCCGACAGCAGCACGATCACCAGCGTGATCTCGACCAGCGTCGGCAGGATGTTGTAGATCGTGTAGTTCAGCAGCGACTGGATCGACCGCGCACCGCGCTCGATGTCGCGCGAGACGCCGCCGGTCTGGCGTTCCAGGTGAAAGCGCAGGCTCAGCGACAGCAGGTGGTCGAAGGTCTCCAGGCCGACCCGACGCGCGATGCGCGCCGCCACCGGATAAAACAGGAACTCGCGCAGTTCGGTGAACGCAGTGATCGACAAACGCAACGCACCGTACGCCAGCAGCAGCGCCACCGGCACCGCCAACACGGTGCGCGGATCGCCCGGCTTGAGGTCGAGCGCATCGACCAATTGCTTGAGCAGCAGCGGCACGCTCACATTGGCCACCTTGGCGGCCACCAGGCAGGCCAGTGCGAGCAGCACGCGCCAGCGCCATTCCCACACATACGGCAGCAGCTTCTTCAGCGTGCTCCAGTCGGACCGGGGGGCAGCGGGGCCGACGGTGGCGGGAACGGCAAGGGAGCGGGAAGTAAGTTCGGCACCGGGGCGCATGGAGGACAATCTGAAGTGTTCGGAGATTTTGGGGCAGACACGAACTGAGCGAAGCGTGCCGCCCCTGCGTTTGCCCACGCCGCCAGCCGACTAGAACCACATTGTGACCATGTCTTCCAATACAAGTTCGTCCAGCGTCCAGTTGCCCACCGACAAGGAGCTGGTTCTCAAGATGATTCCGATGCCGCGCGACTGCAATGCCAACGGCGACATCTTTGGCGGCTGGGTCATGGCCCAGGTGGACATGGCCGGGGCGGTTATCCCCGCACGCTACACCCGAGGCCGCCAGGCCACCGTCGCAGTGAACCAGTTTGTATTCAAGCAACCCGTGCGGGTGGGTGACATTCTTTCCTTCTTTTCATCGGTGACGCGTGTCGGGCGCACGTCAGTCACGGTGCAGGTCGAGGTCTATGCCGAGCGTTTCCGCACACAGGGAGTGTTCGTCAAGGTCACCGAGGCCTCGCTGACTTATGTTTCAGTCGGTGACGACGGGCGCCCGCGCGTGTTGCCGGGGCTTGTCGCTGCCAACAGCTAGACCTCCCCGCGTCCGTCGATCAGCCCAAGCGTGGCGAAGACGGCCCGCTGAGCCACCGCCAACAGGTTGCCATACAGGTAGTGGTCGCGGCCACAGTGTGCGCCTCTCGGTTTCCGATGGTGACCAGTCGCTTTACCTG
>ENA-OFCX01000321-OFCX01000321.1-metagenomes-genome-assembly--contig:-NODE-321-length-26379-cov-4.421706_pt1 | contig 26379 bp, 20 predicted proteins | sample MGYA00153384_OFCX01 | MGnify analysis MGYA00153384
AATGAAAGCAGAACTTTCACAGCCGAATACCCTAAAGACTTTGGCGTATTGTTGAAGCTGTTGCAGAAGAATGATGCGTAACTTGAATACCAAATATCAATTATAAAAAAACTACTCTTATTTGTGACTTTAATCTGCTTGATAAGCAATGTCCAATCGCAAGATTTGAAAGTTACTCTATCCATCAGCTACAAAAAGCAGGTAGATACGATTTTTAGCAAAGGCGATACCATCAACAATCCTTATCTGAACATTAGTTATCAAAACAATAATCCATTTCCGATTTATTTTGTAAAAACAAACAGCCGTAATGGTCTGCCAGTTTATCCTTGGAGTTAGCGCAGCGTTCTAAGGATTTTATTAATGGTGGAGTCTCCAAACACCAACAAATTTTTTCAGTTCTCATTTAGATTAAACTTTAACATCAAAACAACGGAGTCGGAAACTCCTTTTTATTAAATGTGTGGGAGAATGTTGAGCTAAACCCCCTTACAAAGTACTGTTTTTGGTAAAAGTAAAATAAAGAACGTCGCCACTGCATAAGCTATTAATGTAGCGTAAGCAGCTCCAATGATACCATACTTAGGAATCCAAAATATATTTAAAATAATATTTACGATTGCTCCAAGTCCCGTTCTTAATAATGCAATAAATGTAAATCCTTCTGCTAATAAATATTGTGAACTTGCTGTTCCCAAAAAAACAAATACGCCTGCCCAGATATGTACAATTAATACATCTGAACCTGTGCGAAATTCAGGTTTATAAATTATATCATAAAGTAGACCCGATGAAAATGTCATAATTAACCCAATCGTAATGCTCAACATTACCATAAGATCATATAAATCAGTTAATCTTTTTTGATATCTTTCGATATCATCCTTTCTAGCATTTACCAAAGCAGGAAAAATTGAACTTACAATTGCAACTGGTAGAAAGTACCAACTTTCACTTAATCCTACCACGGTTGTGTAAATTCCTAATGCTTTTTCGCCGCTTATTTTCATAATCATAATCTGATCAATTTTCATGTAAATTGTAATCAGAACTGTAGAAAAGGCTAAAGGCCATGATTTTTTAAATAAACTTTTTGCTAATGACGTATTAAAACGTAAATCTAAAATCGAATTTCCTGATTTCTGAAAAATGTAAAGATAAAAGATAGCAAGTATTGCAACATCAATTGAAATGGCGGTTACAAACCAAATGAGTTTAGCTTTGAAAAAAATCAGTAAAATTTTAAATGCAGCAGAAAAAATATTTGCTGATAGCTGAGCTAACATTATTTTTCGAGCTTGAACAATTGATTGGAAATAACTATCCAGAATATTGCAAGCTTGAAATAGTAAAACAGATGATGTAATTAGTATAAATGAAAAGGGTAAATTATTAGTACCACCTTGGTTAAAGAAAAGATATGAAACTAATAAAATCGGTATAATAAACAAACTGGACAGCAATCTCATTGTAATTGCTGTTCCTAATAAGTAATTTTTGTTAGATGGGTTTTGAATTAGCTCCCTAGTTATTATTCCTTCTAATCCTAAAGCTGCCGCTGCTGCAAAGAATGTAACGAAAGCAATTGGATAATTCAATAGTCCATTTTTTGTTGCACCTAAGTAATTAGCAACTGCAAAGCCAACAATTAATTTTAAAAATAAACTTCCTACTCTAGCTAGTAATAGCCATCCGGTATTTTTTAAATATTTTTCAAATGCACTGGGATCAAAACCAGGAATTACCGGAAATTTCATTCTGATAAAGGTATCAAATTAAAAAAGGCCCAACAATGTCGAGCCTTTTATTATTTTATGTATTAAAAATTAACTTTTACTTCCTGATCTTCTACGTTCTCCCTCAGTCAAGAAAATCTTTCGTAATCGTTGGCTTAGTGGAGTAATTTCAATGTATTCATCTGCTTGAATATACTCCATTGCTTCTTCCAACGAAAATTTGATGGCTGGAGAAATTCGTGATGCATCATCTTTACCAGACGCGCGCATATTTGTCAACTGTTTTCCTTTTACCAGATTTACGACCAAATCATTATCTCGGATATGCTCTCCCATTATTTGACCTTCGTATACTTCTGTTCCCGGATCTACGAAAAATCGTCCGCGATCTTGTAATTTATCTATAGAAAATGCAGTTGTTTGTCCTTTATCCATAGAGATCAAAACACCTGCTAATCTACCAGGAATCGTACCTTTCCAAGGCTCATACGCTTTGAAACGGTGTGCCATTATCGCTTCTCCTGCTGTTGCAGTCAATACGTTATTTCGTAATCCAATAATTCCTCTTGATGGAATGTCAAATTCTAAATGTTGCAAATCGCCTTTAGGTTCCATAATCAATAACTCACCTTTTCTGGCTGTTACCAATTCAATTACCTTACCTGCTACCTCTCCTGGTACATCTACAATAAGTGTTTCTATCGGCTCACACTTCACTCCATCTACCTCTTTTATAATTACTTGTGGCTGGCCAACTTGCAATTCATACCCTTCTCTACGCATCGTTTCTATTAAAATAGATAAATGCAGAATTCCCCTTCCGTATACCAAATAAGAATCTGGTTGTGCAGTTTCTTCTACTTTCAAGGCTAGGTTTTTTTCCATTTCCTTGTAAAGTCGATCGCGCAAATGTCTGGAAGTAACAAACTTTCCTTCTTTACCAAAAAATGGAGAATTGTTAATTGTGAACAACATATTCATTGTTGGCTCATCAATGTGGATAGATGACAATGCTTCTGGATTATCAAAATCAGCAATGGTATCGCCAATATCAAAACCATCAATGCCTACAACGGCACAAATATCACCAGCCGAAACCTCGGTAGCTTTTACTTTACCTAAACCTTCAAAAGTATATAACTCTTTAATTCTCGTTTTAACGATTTTACCATCTTTTTTAACCAAAGAAACCGCCATTCCTTCTTTTATTAATCCTCTGGCAACTCGTCCTATTGCAATTCGGCCTACAAAAGATGAATAATCTAACGAGGTTATTTGCATTTGTAAAGTTCCTTCAGAAATAGGAGCAGGAGGAATAAATTCCAAAATTGCATCTAATAATGGAGTAATATCTTCTGTTTGATTTTTCCAATCGGTACTCATCCAGCCTTGTTTACTGGAACCATATAAAGTTGGAAAATCTAATTGTTCTTCGGTGGCTTCTAGGTTAAAGAATAATTCAAAAATAGATTCTTGAACTTCTTCCGGACGACAATTTTCTTTGTCTACTTTATTTACTACAACAATAGGTTTAAGACCTAATGCCAGTGCTTTTTGGGTAACAAAACGAGTTTGGGGCATGGCTCCTTCAAACGCATCAACCAATAATAAAACTCCATCTGCCATTTTTAAAACCCGCTCTACTTCACCCCCAAAATCGGCGTGACCAGGAGTATCAATGATATTGATTTTAACATCTTTATAATTTACTGCAACGTTTTTAGAAACGATGGTTATGCCTCGTTCCCGTTCCAAATCGTTATTGTCAAGAATTAATTCTCCAGTTGCCTGATTGTCACGGAACAAATTCGTTTGATGAAGAATCTTATCTACTAATGTTGTTTTTCCATGATCGACGTGGGCAATGATGGCTATATTTCGTATTTTCTGCATGCTATTTTAATCAAAATGCAAAGGTAGGCTTTTATTTGTATAATATTGGATGTCAATTGAAGGCAGTGTTCAACCTTTTTATTTTAAGATAATATTAAGTTTTTCGTTTTTATGAAATAGATTAAGTTGACTATAAGTTATTTCTTTTAAATTATGGGCTTACCCCAAAATAAAAAAATTTTGGGGTCGGGCTTTACGCTATATCTTTTTTAATTTATTTGTTTTTTAATGGATAAAAAAGGATGCCGCTGCAATCCCTAAGCCAGCTAAACATACAAATTCTAGTCATAAATGTAAATTTGCTTGTTAAACCTAATTTTAAGCAAATAATTGGTTTTGTAAATTTTAAAACTTTTTTTCAATTCAATAGAGCAAGAAATCATGTATCCGATTATAAGTAGCCTTCAAAATCAAACCATAAAAAACATACAGAAACTCGAAAAATCTGCAGAAAGAAGATCACAAAAACTATTTATAGTAGAGGGAGCTAGAGAAATTTCTATAGCGTTTTTATCTAATTTCGAAATTGTCCAACTCTATGTTTGCTTCGATTTAGTTTCAATCTCATCAAATTCTTATCAACAAATTATTTTAGATTCAGCAACAGGATTTATTACAGAAATTACCAAACCAGTTTTTGATAAAATAGCATATCGCGAAAATTCTGACGGTTTATTAGCTGTTTTTAAACCCAAAAATCTAAAAATTGAAGAATTAGTTTTACCACCAAATCCTTTTATTTTAACGATAGAAGGTGTAGAAAAACCGGGTAATTTGGGAGCCATGCTTAGAACTGCTGATGCCGCAAAAGTTGATGCTGTAATTATTTGTGATCCTAAAACAGATATATATAATCCAAATGTAATCAGATCATCCATTGGATGCGTTTTTTCTCAACAGATTATAATTGCAGATTCAGAATCGGTTTATAGCTTTTTCAGAGAACGCCAAATAAAAATAGTTGCAACCACACCAGATGCAGTTCATTATTATCAGAATGTTGATTTTACACAATCGTCTAGCATTATTATGGGTACAGAGGCTACTGGTCTTTCAGATTTTTGGCTGAAAAATTCTGACGAAAAGATAAAAATACCCATGCGAGGATTAATTGATTCTCTCAATGTGTCGACCAGTGCAGCAATTTTTGTATTTGAAGCGATGAGACAAAGAGGATTTTAGATTTTTTATAAATAAGTTGAACCCCTTCAGGGTTCTTGTTTTGCATTCACTTTATTATACATAAGTTAAAACCCATGGCTATTAATATTTAAGCACTTAAAGCTTTGTTATAGGACAAGTTTTATTATAAAATTAAATTTTTAAAAACTGCACCTCAATTTATTTTCTAAGCTAAATCAAAAGTCAAGGGTTCTATTTCCCATAATTTTACATACCCATCAACCCTGATTGCCTGTACCAGATAATTGGTATTTTGTTGTAAAACAATAGATTGTAAAACTTTTTCATGCAATTTTGCGTAAAACATCCTAAAAAATTATTCTTATGAAAAACTTCACGTTAAAAATTATTGCTTTATTTCTATTATGTGGTTACATATTAAGTAACGCCGGTTGCGACTTAGTCGAAAAATTGGAACCCAAAGACTTTGTTGAGGTTTTTGAAAATAAAATTATAAATAAAGATTGGATTGTTGATTCTATAAAATATACCAGAACATCAGAAATTGGTGCATTTATTTACGATAGTGTAAAAACTGTCGGCAAAATGAGATTTAAAAAGCATGAAGATGTTGCCAACGTTGTAGGAATTGGACCTACTCAAGGATTAATGTTTCATACTTATTTAAAAGATGGTATTACAAAAACCGATACTAATGCATGGAACCCACATAATTCTGGTACAACTATCCCTTATTTTGATATATCGTATGTTTCTGTTTTTCCTTATATAAATTATGAATTAGGTTATAAAGTTATTTACGATATCAAAGAAGTATCAGACAACAAATTTCACTTAGTAAGATACGAAAGAATTCAATATAATAATGGTCAGTATGATGGATATTTACGCAGTGTAATTAAAATGCATAATTAATGAAATAGATCATTTTTTTTCAATTAAACATACTGCATAAGCAGTTACACCTTCTTCTCGACCAATGAAACCAAGTTTTTCATTGGTCGTTGCTTTTATAGAAATATCTTCAACTTCAATTCCCGCTGATTTTGCAATGGCCAATTGCATGGCTGGTATGTGAGGATTTATTTTTGGTTCTTCTAAGCAAATAGTTGCATCAATATTACCGATGATATAGTTTTTTTGATTCAACAATTCTACCACATGCTCTAATAATCGTAGACTATTAATTCCTGCATATTTAGCATCAGTATTCGGGAAATGAAATCCAATATCTCTTAGGTTAGCAGCACCTAAAAGTGCATCGCATATTGCATGTAATAAAACATCTGCATCAGAATGGCCAAATGATCCGCTATGATGTTCTAATTTTACTCCTCCCATAAAAAAAGGATGTCCATCTTTTAATGGATGGACATCAAAACCGAACCCGACTTTTATCTTCATTCGGCAGTATTGGAAGCTTTTGCTGCATCATTAAACTTAAATGATAAAGAAAAACGTAACGTATTTGCTAAAGGATTTTGTTGTTGAGTTGGAATTAAATAAGAAAAATCAAGATTAAAAACCTGATATTTTAGACCAGCACCTACCGTAAAATATTGGCGATTTCCTTTAGTTCTATCTTCATAAAAATATCCACCTCGAAGTGCAAATTGCTGATCGTACCAATATTCAACCCCTCCAGCATAATTTATTTCTCTAAGCTCTTCTGCTGCACCAAGTGGTGCATCGCTAAATGAACCAAAAATACCTGATGATACGCCTCTGTTTGGATCCCGACCTTTATCTATCGTTTGTATGCCAGTAGCAGAATCAGTTATATAAGTAGGATTAGTTGGAACCAAGAGTTTATTTATATCTAAATTAAATGATACTTCATTATAATCATCTAATTTTAATTTAAGCGAAGGGCCAAATCGTAAGTTAGTAGGAATAAAATCACGCTCTGCAGCATCTGTGTAGCTTATTTTAGCACCTATATTTGAAATATTTCCACCAAAAGCAAATACAGCTTTTTGGTTTCCTATTTCAATATCTCTTTGATAAAATGCTGAAAGATCTACGGCTACGGTTGAACCAGGTTTGATGGCTTGTCCGTTGGTTTGTTGCCCGGCCGCTAAATTTGAATAAATAAAACGAGGAGTAAAACCTACCGAAAAATAATCGGTCAGTCTTCTATTATAAGAAAAATCTAATGCAAATTCATTAGGACTAAATTGACCAGTTTCTATTCCTGCATCGTTAGTAAAAATAATATTTCCCAAAGAAAAATAACGTAATGATGCACCCAATACCTGCCGATCATCTAATCGTAAATAACCTGATAAATAGGCTAAATTTATATCGCCAACCAGGTTTTGCAACCAGGGAGTGTACGATAAACTCAATGCGCTTTTTCCATCTACAAAAGCATATTTACTAGAATTCCAATGCTGCGAAACAATATCGGGGGTTGATGCAACACCTGCATCGCCCATTGCTCCTGCTCTGGCTTCGGGACCAATTAATAAAAAGGGGACTGCAGTGGTGATAGAATTTATTCTTTCGCGCCCATCTATAGTAGAATTTCCAATACCGCCATTTTGTGCGTTTGTTATGGTCGACAATCCCAGGCTAATCCCCATTGCACCTAAACCTACTAAATTTTTAATCTTCATATTGTTGTTAAAATTTATTAATTTAATCAAAACAGTTTTGTAAAATAAATAAGCGGCAAATCTTAGTATTTATTTTCTCTTTTTTACTAAAATTTTAAAGATTTGGTTTTAAATGATTTATCGTCTATTAGCAATTTCATAAAACAGAATTTGATAATTATTAAAGAATAACCAGCTTTTCAAATTTATCAGCAATTGATCCATCGGATGAACGAACTTTTAATTGATAAACGTATACACCTCTAGCCAACTTATCACCAAATTCATCTTTTCCATCCCACATTATATTATCAACCCTGTTTCCAGAAGCCAACATTTTTCTTGAAAGTGTGTTGATTAATTTACCGGAAACGGTAAATATTTTTACCATAATGTCCAATTCATCACCTGTTCGATTATGCTCAAACTGAAAAGCGGTAGAAGTTGTGAATGGGTTAGGATAATTATAAATTCGATTTAAACTTAGTTTACTGCCATCTGAAACAAAGAAATTGGTACTCGTTTCATTCGAATTATTAAAAACATCCCAGGCTTTTACTTTTAACGTATAATTACCAGGTTCAAGGTTTGCAAATGGGTAGTTAATTTCACCTTGTTGGTAGGAATCAAGTTTAGCAGCGTAAAAACTATTTAAGCTTATGATTCGATCTTTGCCTCCATCTTTTGAAATAGTTGCTGTCAAATCATGTCCAATGCTACTGCCAACTGTATTTATCCCACTTGAATCTGACAAGCTCACAAGTAATTTAGGATTATTATTCGTCATACCACCACTTACAAACTTTTTATCATTCAAAAATATTCGAACATCTGGTCCAATATTATCTACAACAATATCTTTTGCGCTTGCAGTTCCTCCTACCGAAATGCTATCATAAAATCCACCAGCATCCATTAATTTATCGGCTGCATAAAAGCTTAATCTACCTTTTGCCGGAGATGCTGAAATATCTTTCGGAACGATAAATGTAAAAGAATAATCGCCATTTACTACACTAGCTGCTCCTTTGTAAATAATGTTTTTATACAAATCAAATGTAGTTTTTTTGCTTCCCGATTCTTGAGCCAAAGTGGTAATTTTAGAAATCTGGTCATATACCGTTGGATTTATCTGTCCATTAAAGTTTGTTAATTTATTTCCATTTCTATCTGTAATTATTCCTTTAAAAGTATATTTCCCAAGAGCTTTTAAAGTGTCAGAGGTGGGTGTAAGTATTTTATTATTTAATTTTGTTGCTACTACAAAATTTTGAGCAATGGCAACCTCTAAAGCTGGATCACCTAAAAGGGTGAAATTTCTATCATTTACTGTAATACCTGATAAGTTTTTTGCCATCGCTACCAATTCGCCCATGGTTGGTCTTCTTTTATCAAAAATTGAATCTAACATTGATTTGTAAAAATTATCATTTAGTCTATCATTACCATCAATATATACAATTCGAGTTGTAGTAAACATGCTAATAGCTCCACCTTTACGATTTAGCCAACTTTGCTCCCCAGCAGAAACCTGATTTGGATCATCCCAACGAGTAAAAGAACAAGTTGCTGTAAAAAATATAGGATAACGTTTATTGGTAGACCAGGAGTTTACATCTGAAACTCCAACAACTGTTTCTGCTGCTAACCTCGACTCGCCACCATGCCCAACGTAATTAAAAATTAATACACCATCATTTATTTTTTGATTGATTGCCTCAGTCATAGTAGGGTATCGATCTCCACCCGGTGTGCTTTGCTTTACAAAAGCATCCATATACATTTTATCAATATTGAAAAGTTTACTTCTGGCTAAAATGGTTCTCACTCTATCTTCTGCACCAATCAAATGAATATTGCTATCACCATTATCAGCTGCAAAAGCAATTTTATTTCGCCAGTCGCCGGTTGCTTCAGTAGATTCGTATTCAAGTATTTTATCTACTGCATCTTTTGCTTGGTTTAAAGAATTAACACAAAATCTGCCAATTCCAATATCTAATCTGCCAACCGAGATACCATTTTCTGCCATTTCGCCTTCGTTATCATCCAATAATCCAAAATAATCGTCGCTCACGTACGAGTTTGTTCTTGATAATGACTCATAAGATTGATAAGTCATTACCTTGTTATTGTTATTTTGAATACGGTTTTTATTATCGTACGATCCATCACCAAACAATAATAAGAAACGAGGTAGTTTACTTTTATCCGTTCCAGCTCGATCATATAGCATTTTCATGAAATTTCTTATAGCTCCTGCATCTCGGCTACCCGATGAAAATTCATTAAAAATTTGTTCTTGATTTACAATTTGAACAGTATAGCCATTCAATTCACGTCGGTGGCGAGCCAAACGCTCAGCTTCTTGCAAATATTCATTTGGTGCAACTATCACCATGGTAGTAGTTCCGATATTATGTAAATTCTGATTTGCTACCGATCCGAAGCCAACTGGATTTAAATATCCAATATTGTTAAATGCTACTAATTCATGAGAGTCGCCAGATTGAAAAATAAAATTTATAATGCTTCCATTATCATCGCGCAATTGCTTTTTTACATTTATAGGGTCAGACACATCCCAGATCTCCAAATTATCCTGACCATCTAACGAATACTGAACTATTTTTCCAAACCCAGTCATATTTCTGAATTTCATTTGATCTCCAGTCATTTTTAACTCCCGTGTACCGATTACTGTTACAAAATTAATCCACACATTAAATTCAGAATTTGTTTTTTGATGTGACAGTGTTATTTTATTATTAGCAATATTAGTTGATGATAATCCAGAATATGTAGTTTTTGAGCCAAAAGGATTTTCATAAGAATCACCTGTTGCATTGGTAGATATATTTCCAATTATTGAATTGTTTAATTTTAATTGGGTAAAAAGACTTGAACCAAATGACCTTCCGGCAATATCTGCTACAATTCTTAACTTTTCGGAGGCTATTATATTTGGAAAATTAAAATCAAAAGTATGCTCTTTATCAAATTCAAAATCTTCTCCATACCATTCTCTTCCAGATTTTACTGCTTCGGTTATATCTGTAAATTTATCAACTTCATGAATTTGATAGTCTTCAAATGAATTTAAGATAACATCAGGCGTTGAAGATAATGAAATACGATCTTGTATTCTTTTTCCAGGTCCTATATCTGCGTTGATAAAATAATAGGAAGTATCCGAATAAGGATTTTTAGTGTGATTGTATTTGTTAGAAGAATAATTCCATTGGTTTGGTCCTTTACCAAAAAATATCACTCGATCTCCCTGATTAAATTTTCCATCACCCCCATCCATCATTTTTACGGCGTTTTCAGCAAGATCATCGTAAATAGGAGTATTATTTGCTTGTGGAAGCATTCCACCGCCATTGCCATAAAGTCTGAAATTGGACGGATTCATATTATCAACATCAACTCCTAATGACTTTAAAAAATCATAGGTTAATTGATAAACACCATTTTCGGTTACACCTATTTTAACCCATTTTCCAGTTGATAAAACAGAGTTTACTGCGTAACTTCTAATACCTGAAGATCGCTGTGAACTTTGAATGGGTATAATTTGCAAATCAAATGATTCGAGTTTTTCATAAGTTCCATTATATGTTTTTCTAATTGGAACTAATATTAATTGAAAGTGGGGTGATTTTTTTTCAAATTCTACCGAACCTTTTGAAAGTAAATTTTGGTTTAATAAAGTGTCAGCATTTAAAATTTCATCAACACCGTCCAATTTGCTATAAACCGGGTTCAATATTCTAAATTCAGCCTGATTGCTTGAAATTTTTTGAAAAAAATAAAAGATTGGAATTAAGTTTCTTATCTCTAGATAAGTTGAATTTGAAGAATATGGATAAGCAATACTTTTACCAGTTTTAGGGTTTAAAATTGTTCTATTAGCTTCCCAATTAATATTTATTTTAGTTGTTTTATTTTGAGCAATTGCAGGAAAAGTAAAAAAGATCGAACTTAGCAATAGCAGCAGCGTATACCGACTAAATTTTTGTGGATAAGTAAAAAAGGTAAAAATATTTTTCTTAGACATAAATTTTTAAAACAAAATACAAAACCCTAAACGATGTAACATTATCAAAATTGTTACGTTTTTAGGAAAATTTGAAAAATAACTACATCTTTGATATCCAGCATTACTCTAGAATAACTAATCCAATTTAAATATGTTTAAAAAATTCTTCTCATTACTTTTTATCTGCATCACATTTACTACCTTTCTGAAGGCACAAGATGCAGAATATTCTCAATTTTATGCAAACCCATTGTATTTAAATCCTGCAATGGCAGGTACAACACCTGCACCTAGGTTTATTCTTAATTATCGAAATCAATACCCTGGTATTAATAAAGCATTCGAACAATATTCTGCTTCATTTGATCAGGATGTTCCTAAACTAAAAGGTGGAATTGGAGTATTAATAAACAGCGATAATTTAGCTTCCGGTGCTTGGAGAACTGTTTCCGCTTCTGGTATTTATTCTTATTTATTAGAAGTAAGTGATGGCGTAACCATTAAGGCAGGTTTAAGAGCAGGTTATGTACAAAAAACTTTAAATACGCAAAATCTTATTTTTAAAGTTAATGAAGTTTTTGGAACGCCGGAACCTTCAGGAGAAAGCTCTGGGATTACTTTCGGATCAAAAGGATATGGAGATTTTGGTGCTGGTTTTTTAATTTTTTCAGAATATTTATACGCTGGAGTTAGTGGAGACCACTTAACTCAACCCGATGTATCCTTTAGCGGAAGTAACAATGTTTCAGTTTTACCATTAAAAATTACAGCTCATGGTGGAGCCTCAATTCCTGTAAATGATGGATCACTTTTTATTTCGCCTAATGTTCTTTATCAAAAACAAGGAGATTTTAATCAACTAAATTCAGGATTATATATTAGTAAAGGACCTATTGTACTTGGAGGTTGGTATCGCTATGCATTTGAAAATGGAGATGCTTTAATCGGAATGATTGGAGTAAAAATTGGAACCATGAAAATTGGATACAGCTATGATTACACAACATCTGCATTAAGAGGTTCTGATGCTAATGCTCATGAGTTTTCGCTTACATTTGGATTAATGCAAAGTGAAAAAGGTAATCCTGCAGCTAAATATAGAATACTTAATTGCCCATCATTTTAATAACTCATAATATTGAATATATTTACGCGTTCCAAAAAAATACAAACAGCTAATCGATTATAATGAAAAGAGGATTAAATTTAACCTTGATAGTAGCAATTGCAGGTTCAGCATTATTACTATCAGCTTGTTCTAAAAAAGAAAAATCAAGTAAAACAGGTTGGAATTACAATGATAAAGCAAATGGTGGCTTTCAGGTTTTTAGCAATGCAGAACAGGCAACTGGACCAGGATTGGTATTAATTGAAGGTGGTACTTTTGTAATGGGTTCTACAGAACAAGATTTATCATACGATTTCGATAACATTGAAAGAAGGGTGACAGTTGCATCTTTTTATATGGATGAAACAGAAGTTTCTAACGTAGATTGGTTGGAATATATGTATTGGGTAGGTCGTGTTTACGGAGGAGATTTTCCTGAAGTAGTGAAAAAAGCATTGCCTGATACATTGGTTTGGAGAAATCCTCTATCGTACAATGAACCATATGTACAGAATTATCTTCGATATCCAGCTTACCAAAACTATCCAGTAGTTGGTATTTCTCATACACAAGCATCAGAATATGCTGCTTGGAGAACTGACCGTGTAAATGAGAATATTTTAATTGAAAAAGGTATATTAAAACTTAATCCAAATCAGGTTGGTCAAGACAACTTTAATACAGATGCATATTATGTAGGTCAGTATGAAGGATTGGTTAAGAAGAATTTAAAAAATCTGGATCCAAATGCAGCCGAGAAAACTCGTAATGTTCGTAAAACAGATGGTATTTTATTACCAGAATACAGATTGCCAACAGAAGCAGAATGGGAATACGCAGCTCTGGCATTAAGAGGAAATACTGAACAAGAAAATGTAAATAATAAAAAATTATATCCTTGGAATGGTTTATCGGTGCGTGATCCAAACAAAAAAACTCAAGGATTAATATTAGCAAACTTTAAAAGAGGTAGAGGAGATAACATGGGTGTGGCTGGATATTTAAATGATAATGCAGATATTACGGCACCGGTAGATTCTTATTTGCCAAACGATTTCGGTCTTTATAATATGGCGGGAAATGTTAGTGAATGGGTATTAGATGTTTACAGACCACTTTCGTATGAAGATGTTTCAGATTTTAATCCATATAGAGGAAATGTCTACGAAAAATTATTATTGGATGCAGACGGAAACGTTGCTGAAAAAGACAGTTTAGGTAGATTGAAGAGAGTATCAGACACAATTAACTATGCGAATCCAGATAAACGAGGAGCAATGGATGAGGCTATTAACTACGAATATGGTGTTACAACATTAATAAACGATAAAGCTAGAGTTTATAAGGGTGGATCATGGAATGATAGAGCATATTTCTTAACTCCAGGAGCTAGAAGATTTTTAGATGAAAACAAATCATCAGCAGAAATTGGATTTAGATGTGCAATGATCAGAATGGGATCTCCAGATGGTATTAAAGCTGGAAAAGGAAAGAAAAACGCTAAAGTCAGAAACTAATTTTTTTTATTTTTTATGAAAAGTCCATCCAATTCGGGTGGACTTTTTATTTTAATCGAAATTTGAAGCCCAATGGAGATCAGCAAACTGTATACATATTACCTTCAAAATCCAATAATTTGTACAGACACCCGAAGTATAAAACCAGGATGTTTATTTTTTGCATTGAAAGGTGATAATTTTAATGGGAATAAATTTGCACTTCAAGCAATAGAATTAGGTGCAGCATTAGCAATAATAGACGAAGATATTTCTGATCAAAATAGTAGATTATTTAAAGTGGATGATGTATTAATTGCACTTCAGGAATTAGCAAAATACCATCGACAGCAAATATTAATACCAATAATTGGCATCACAGGCTCGAATGGAAAAACGACTTGCAAAGAATTAATAAAAGCTGTTTTATCTACTCATTTCAAAACATTCGCAACCATTGGAAACCTGAATAATCATATCGGGGTTCCCTTAAGTGTACTTTCAATTTTACCAGATACTGAAGTTGCTATCATTGAAATGGGAGCAAACCACCAACAAGAAATTGCCTTTTTATGCAAAATTTGTCAACCAAAGATTGGCTTAATTACTAATGTAGGAAAAGCACATTTGGAGGGTTTTGGTGGATTTGAAGGAGTGAAAAAAGGAAAAAAAGAATTGTATGATTTTTTAGGACTAACTAATGGAATAACATTTATTAATCGTCCTGATGATAATTTGGAACGTATGTCTTCTGAAATTTCAACCAAATTTTATTACGGAACAAATGACGATAATTATATCTGTGGAAATTCCTTTTTGAATAATGATTTTGTTGGTGTTAATTGGTGGGTGGGAAGTGAATCTGAGCAAAAATTTGAAATTCAAAGTAACTTAACAGGATTATATAATTTCGATAATATAATGGCTGCGATTGCCATTGGATATTATTTCACATTAACTCCTAATTTAATAAAACAGGGAATTGAAAATTATATACCAGAAAATAATAGGTCACAATTAGCTATATCTGGAAATCTTACGATAATAAAAGATTACTATAATGCTAATCCTAGTAGTATGAGAGCTGCAATTAAAAACCTAAAAACAATGCCAGCGGAATATAAAATTGCCATTTTAGGCGATATGTTTGAGCTGGGTGACGAAAGTGAAACAGAACATCAATCAATTATTTTATTGGCGATTGATTCTGAATTTGACCAATTAATATTTGTTGGAGAACGGTTCTACGAATTTAAAAGATTTCAAAATTTTTCAATTAATTTTTTTGAAAAAACAGAAGATTTGGCAAAGAAATTGAATAATCTCATTCCCAAAAAAGCAAGTATTTTAATCAAAGGCTCTAGAGGAATAAAACTCGAAAAAATTGCAGAATTGCTTTAGTTAGCTTTTTCTATTCGAATTCCAATATCTTCCATGTACAACAATGGATTATCTCGCATTTCTTGTGATAAGGTAAATTCGTATTTGCCAGGTTTTACAATTTTCAACTCTTTTTTTATCGGAATTTGATAACTAAAAATATCACCAATTCCTTTTCCAAGCCATTTTCCGTTTTCTTCTGCTAGTTTAAATTCTAATAATTGTTTCCCTGTGACTCCAGATGGATCTTTGCTGCCTAGTAAAATAAATAGATTACTATATCTGTAATTTCCATTATGTCGGATATTTACAAACATCGTGTAAAGCGATGTGGTGTCTTTTATTTTAATGGTAAACGTTTTAGCCTCATCATATTTCCATTCTTTTTTATTGATAGCTTGATTTTCTTCAAAAACCCTATTGTTGTCACATGAATAAAGTCCAAACATTCCAACTAATCCAATTATAAATATTGTTTTTTGAATGTTCACTTTGGTCTGTTTTTATTTTTCGACTTTGGTTTAAAACGCTTTTTCTTGTTCTTGTCATCCATTCGGGTCAAACTATCCTGTCCGACTACGTTTTCATAGTCCAAAACTTTTTTGATTTGCTTTTCATCAATAATATTTTCTTGCAAATCAGGTGCTTTCTGGCCAGCTTTATTCATCGCAATTAACTCTTTCACTCTATTTGCTGGCAAAGCTATCCAATTGCTATCCATACTATAGCTAAACCACATGAGCTTTTTAAAAATATCAGTTTTCTGTAAAAATGCTCTTCCTTTTTCAGTATCCAACTCTTTTACTTCTTCTGGAATATCTTTTAAAGCATCCAAATAAGTATCTAATTCATAATTTAGACAGCATTTAAGTTTGCCACATTGCCCGGCTAATTTTTGTGTATTTAATGCCAAATTCTGATAACGAGCTGCTGAGGTTGCAACGGTTTTAAAGTCTGTAAGCCAAGTAGAACAACATAATTCTCTACCGCATGAGCCAATTCCACCCAACCTGCTTGCTTCTTGCCTCATTCCTATTTGCCGCATTTCTATACGTACTTTAAATTCTTCTGCAAGTTTTTTTATGAGTTCTCTAAAATCAACTCTTCCTTCTGCTGAATAATAAAAGGTAGCTTTTGAACGATCACCCTGATAATCAACATCGCTTAACTTCATATTAAGCCCCATATTAGTGGTTATGGTTCTAGCTCTAAACATGGTGTCTTTTTCAAGTCCTTTAACGGCAGTCCATTTTTCAACATCAAAACCTGAAGCTTTTCGATAAATTTTAAGTATGTCAGATGACGTTTCGCTAACGTTTTTTTTGCGCATTTGCATTCTTACCAATTCTCCGGTAAGCGAAACGTGGCCAATATCGTAGCCACCAGATCCAGTTTCTACTGCAACCAATTCTCCAGGTTCTAGATAAATATTTTCTGTATTTCTGAAAAATTCTTTTCGTGCACCCTTAAAGCGAACTTCTAAAATATCAAACGCCTTGTACATAGTTGGCATATCCATATCAGATAACCAATCATATACATCTAATTTGCTACAACCATCAGTTAGGCAAGAGCCATTACTTTTACATCCTGCAGGAGTACAACCCCCGCTTGTGCATGATCCACATCCCATTATTATTCCGTCAGTAAAATATTTTGTTCACAATTTTTATCTGCTTTCAACAAATAAGTTAATTTCAAAGATACAGCTAAAAATAAAATTTTAGGGTTAGCATTCCTTTCCATATGATAATGTGCTTCGTCTAATTCTTTTCTGAGTTTTCCACTATTTTGTAAATGAATAAAAGGTGAAAATTTTTTCAGAAAATCAGTAATCGGGGAAATTATATTGCTTTCTGGTTTGAATGAATAAACCACTGCCTCCTCAATCATTTTTAATGAATATCTAAAAAAACTTTTATTCACTTCTCTGGTATTTTTCGCCATTCCTTCACTCCATTCTACAATTGCTGGTATATCCTGCCGAAAACAAAGTCGCATCCAGTTTATAAATTCTGATTGATATTTATTCTCTTTATTATTCGCAAAATTCATTGCCTCATTATAATTTCCATTGGAAAGCATTAATACAGAAGAAAGATGTTCTGCATCCAAATCGGTATTTTGATGTAAATATTTCGACAAATCACTTTCGGCAATTTTTGGAATCTTAACTAATTGTGTTCTTGATAAAATTGTTTTTAATATTTTATCGTGATCAGATGCTACAAAAATCAACAATGTTTTTTCAGGAGGTTCTTCAATTAATTTTAATAAAGAGTTGCCAACTTCCATTAAATATTCGGGCAGCCACATTATTAGAATTTTATATTCTGATTCGAAACTAGTAAGGCTTAGTTTAGCTTGAATTTCTGAACATTCCTTCGCATTTAAATTCGGTTGTTTGTTTTCTCCTTCCCAATTTGTTAGCCATCTTTCTAAGGTTAAGTATGTATCAGCCAATATTTCTGATCGCCAGTTTGTGATATACGTGTTTGAATGATCGTTTTTATCTTTACTAACGAAGGGAAAACTAAAATGAAGATCGGGATGAATGAGTTTTTGAAATTTAATACATGACCGACATATTCCACAAGAGTCAGTTTCAGTTCTGTTTTCGCAGCAAATATATTGGGAATATGCGATTGCAAGGGCAAGACTTCCAGAACCTTCTGGTCCTAAAAATAACTGTGCATGACTTATTCGGTTGGATTTTACCGTATTAATAAGCTTTGTTTTTACTTCCCTTTGTCCAATTATTTCATTAAACCGCATGCCGCAAGATGCAAAAAATACTGAGAAGCTTTTTGGCAATTAACAAATCAAATTTGAGAATCATACATTTGTAGCATGAGTAGAATTATGGCTTTTGATTACGGAACAAAACGAATTGGAGTTGCAGTAACAGATCCATTAAAAATTATTGCAACTAGCTTAGAAACGGTTCCGGTGCATACCATTTTTACCTTCATTACTGAATATTTAAAGAAATCGGAAGTAGAATTATTTGTGGTGGGCAATCCAAAACAAATGGACAATTCACCTTCTGAATCTGCACCACATGTAAAAGGTTTTGTAAAATCATTGAAAAAACAGTTTCCACTTATACCCATTGAATTGATTGATGAGCGTTTTACATCTAAGATGGCTGAACAAGCAATTTTAAAAAGCGGGTTAAAAAAAATTGCCCGACAAAACAAAAGTTTAACCGATTCGGTAAGCGCAACAATAATTCTGCAATCGTATATGGAAAAAATTGCAAATGGCTTTTAACTTTGCCGAATGATTTTACCAATTATTGCATACGGAGATTTAGTTTTAAAAAAGAAGGCAATTGAAATTGACCATTCTTATCCTGGTTTACAAACATTAATTGAAACAATGTACGAAACTATGTATGGTGCTAAAGGTATTGGATTGGCAGCACCTCAAGTAGGTTTATCAATCAGGGTTTTTATTGTTGACGGAGCACCATTTGAAGAAGACGAAGAACTTAAAGTTTTTAAAAAAGTATTTATAAATGCTAAAATTAATAAGGAAAGCGGTAAAAAATGGACCTTTAACGAAGGTTGCTTAAGTATTCCAGAAGTAAGAGAAGATGTTGAACGATTTGATACCATCGAAATAACCTATTTAGATGAGAATTTTAAGCAACATACAGAAGTTTTTTCAGGAATAAAAGCCAGAATTATTCAACACGAATACGATCATATAGAAGGAATACTTTTTACAGATCGACTTTCAGTTCTGAAAAAAGCTATGCTTAAAAACAGGTTGGATGATGTAAAAAAAGGAAAAATAACGCCTGATTATAAAATGAAGTTTCTACCACTGAAAAAGAAAAAGCGATAATTATTCATCGTCTTTGAAGCTTACTTTTCCTTCTTTTATCAATTTCAGAAATTTGCCCCAAGCTACAATATCTAGCAAAGGGTTGGGTTGAAGTTGGCCAGCATAATATCGCCTATTAGCCTGATCCATGAACGTGATTTTAGCATTTTCTCCTCCGTCTCGGGGTAGTGTTTTAGCTACTTTTTTCAACGTTTCGGGATTCAGATTTTTTTGGGCGATCGCAAGTCCATCATCCGGAATTTCTGTTTCGATGAAAGCTTTTTTAAATTCTTCCAAGGTATTCCAAGGATAAATACTAACAATAGGAAGATTTATAGTATCGAGGCGTAATCTTAAATTGAGTGTAAGTTTGTCTAAAATAACATTTTTAGGAATTATGATTCGTTGTGGTTTATACCCAATTGCAGAAAAATAAAGGGTATCATTTTCATAACTCGCAAAAGAAAAGTAACCAACCCGGTCGCTAATTATTACTCTTCTAGCTCCAGGATCAATAATATTCACATATTGAACCACTTGAAAACTGTCAATTGAATGAACAACTCCTGAAACTTGAATTAATTTGCGCTTAATTGGTTGTGCAAATGAATAAAAAGAAGTAAAAAGGAAAAAAAACAGGAGTAATCGTTTTTTCAGCATTGATATTTAGAAAGTTTTCTTCATTAACGTAAAAAAGAATGTAAATTTTATTGCGAATAATTTTACTGTAAACGATCTGGCAAAACTGCATTGGGATCGTCGATATCTGTTAAATTAATTGCTTCAACGGCAGTAATTTCTGGAATAGCACGTTTCAAAGATTGCTCTACACCCGCCTTTAACGTCATAATACTCATTGGGCAGGTTCCGCAAGAACCAAGTAATTTAAGTTTAACTACCATGTCATCAGTTACTTCTTCTATGGCAACATTGCCTCCATCTGCTTCTAAATATGGTCGTATTTGGTCAAGAGCTGCTTCAATTCGCAGTAATAATTCTGGGTTTGTACTCATTTTTATAATAAAATGTAAATATAATTAATTGGTAATCAAAGTTTGAGATCGTTCTGCATTTACAATCGCAATTTGTTGCGCTACTCGTTGAGCAATTTCTGAAAAAGCTGTATGTAAATTACTGTTTTTGTTTAGCATTATTGGTGCACCGGCATCTCCTGAATTCGAAATTTCTTCTACAATCGGAATTCCTCCCAAATAAGGAATATCAAATTTTTCAGCTAAATTTTTGCCTCCATCTTTTCCAAAAATAAAATATTTATTATCAGGAAGTTCATTTGGAGTAAACCAAGCCATGTTTTCTATTATGCCTAACAATGGAGCATCTATGGTTTCCATTTTATACATTCCCATTCCTCTGATAGTATCTGCCAAAGCAACATTTTGAGGAGTAGTAACGATTACAGCTCCACTAACTGGAAAAGATTGAGTTACAGTAATGTGAATATCACCAGTTCCAGGAGGCATATCTACAATTAAATAATCAAGATCGCCCCAATTTGCATCATTAAACAACTGTTTTACTGCGGTGGAAACCATTGGACCACGCCAAGGTATAGGCTGCCCGGGTTCTGTAAAAAAGCCAATGGAAAGTATTTTAATTCCATATTTTTCAATAGGAAATATTTGAGTTTTTCCATCTTCTGTAACAGCTTTTGGTTTAAATCCTTCTAAACCAAACATAGTAGGTATTGATGGTCCATAAATATCGGCATCTAATAAACCTACCGATGCGCCTAACTCTTTTAATGCTAAAGCTAGATTTGCTGAAACAGTAGATTTACCAACTCCTCCTTTACCTGAAGATACCAAAATGATATTCTTAATATTCTTCATGGTTGAGTTTTTCGGTGAACTAGTAACATTAGAAGTCATGTTTATAGTAACCTTAATATCAGGACTTATAAAATGAGAAATCGCATTGCGGCATGCATTTTCGATAAGTGCTTTTAATGGACAAGCAGGCGTGGTAAGCATAACAGAAAAACATAAATTGGAATTATTAATTTCCACATCTCTAATCATGTTTAGAGTAACCAAATCTTTTTTTAAATCTGGCTCTTCTACATTGCTTAATGCTGCTAAAACTTGTTCTTTGCTAAACTTCATTCGTGTAATTTTTGCTAATTTAATCATTAAACACCTTGCTAATTGTAAAAGTTTGTTTCTATTTGGTTACAGAAGCATTTATATGTTTATTTTGTATGAGCTAATATGAAAAAAGGAAAATGGTTTGCTGGAATTAGTATCGTTTCAATAAGTATTTTAATTGCTTGTTTTCTGATTTTTCGTCAGCAATTACTCGAAAAAGGTATTGAAAAAGCTCTTGCAAAAATTGAGTCGCAGTTTAATGTAAAAATCACGATTAGTGCTGCTAAATGGAAAGGACTCACAGGAGTAGAATTTGAAAATATAATAGTGATACCGAATGAACGTAAAAAGTTGGCGCAAATTCAACGTTTTTATTTAAATGTTAAAATTTTACCACTTTTTGCCGGAACGATAAAACTAAATGCTGTTGAAATTAAAAATGGAAGTATTGATTTATATTCAGAAAATGGATTGAGCAATTTAGATTTTTTGTTAAAACCTAAAAAAGATGAGTCAAAAAAATCGGACAGCTCAGAATTAAATATTGGTAAAACGGCGAAAAATTTAATCAACGAGTTGTTGTATAAAATACCTGATAATATGTCCGTTGAGAATGTGCTATTAAATGTAAATGATGAAGGGAAAAAATTCACAATTAACGGTAATTCTATTTTATTAAAAGACAAAAAACTTAACGCTACGTTTATATTAAATGATACCAAAGCAACTTGGAAAATGGATGGGATGATAGATCCATCCGATCAAAAATTAAACATTCGTTTTTATGGGTTAAATAAGCCAATTGAATTACCTTATATTGAACAAAAATATGGATTGGTTGTAAGATTTGATACAGTGTCTACCAGAATGGATGAGCTTAAATATGAGGATGATGAGTTTAGAATTTATGGAAATTGGGCGGTAAGAAATTTGGTTTTGAATAATGAGCGAATTTCAACAAGTGATGTTACAATTCAAAATGCAAGTATTGATGCGAATATGTTTTTTGGTAAAAATTTCATATCAATTGATAGTTCATCAGTTGTTTTTTTAGAAAATTTAAAAGCAAAACCATTTATTAAATATACGCTTGGAAAAAATAAAGAATATCAATTAAAGATTAATACGGGTTTTGTATCAGCGCAAGATTTTTTTAGTTCGTTTCCAGAAGGTTTATTTGAGAACTTGGAAGGAATAAAAACTTCGGGTGAAGTAAATTATTCTCTTAATTTTAAATTAGAAGAAAGCAATCCCGATGCATTAGTTTTTAGTTCTAGTTTGGTCAGAAAAGAGTTTAAAATTACAGGCTATGGTAAAACGGATTTACGATTGATGAATGGATCTTTTGCATACACGCCTTATGAAAAAGGTAAGCCTGTTAGAAATGTTTACATAGGTCCAGCAAATCCATATTATTGTCCGTTTGAGCAAATTCCATCTAATTTAAAAAATGCAATTCTTTCAGCAGAAGATGGATATTTTTTTAGTCATAATGGTTTTAATGAAGATGCTTTTCGAAAGTCGATTATCATTAATTTTAAAGAAAAAAGTTTCAAACGCGGTGGCAGTACCATAAGCATGCAGTTGGTAAAAAATGTTTTTTTGAATCGGCAAAAAACAGTTATGCGTAAAATAGAAGAAGCCTTGATTGTTTGGTTGATTGAAAATAACCGGCTTACTTCTAAAGCCAGAATGTTTGAAGTATACCTAAATGCAATAGAATGGGGCCCAAATGTTTATGGAATTGGTGAAGCGGCTTCCTTTTATTTCAACAAACACCCATCGGCATTAACACTTGGCGAAAGTATATTTCTGACCAGTATTGTACCACGACCAAAATTTTTCAGGTATTCCTTTACCGGCGAAGGAACCTTAAAGCCTTATATAAAAGGTTATTTCAGATTGATAAGTGGGATAATGTTGAGAAGAGGAGCAATAAATTCAGAAGATACTATTGGTATTTTCAACTCGGTTTCGCTACAAGGCAGAGCCAGAGATTTGGTGGTTTTAAGTGATACAATTCCAGATACAGAGCTCGAAGATGAAGATTTAGAATACATACAGGACAGGCCTGAACTTTTTGAAAATAAAGAAACTACACAGGATAAATCAAAGCCAGAGAACGATAATTTTGTTGAGCGAATTATATCAAGAAGAGAACAACGAAAATTAGATCGGAAAAAAGAAAAAGAATTAAAAGAAAGTAAGTCTAATTTAGGAAAATAGCTTTTTGAATTCACTTTAAATTTTACTTTGGTAAAGGAATTAATTGCTGGATATTATAATTGGAATTTCGAAAATAAATTACCCAGCCCAACCTTGCCTGTCCAAACTTCGATACTGAATAGCTTCTGCTAAATGTTCATTGGCAATTTCTTCACTCGCATCCAAATCTGCAATGGTACGAGCCACGCGAAGAATTCGATCGTAAGCGCGTGCAGAAAGACCCAAACGTTCCATTGCTGTTTTTAAAAGTTGCTGACCCGATTCACTAATTTGGCAAATTTCTCGAACGAGTTTTGGCGTCATTTGAGCATTGCAGTAAATCTCTTTTCGATTATTGAAACGTTCTTGCTGAATATCTCTGGCTTTTACCACTCTTTGTCTAACTAACTCGGATTTTTCAGCAGGGGCTTTATTTGATAATTCGGAAAAAGAAACGGGTGTAACTTCAACATGAATATCAATTCGATCTAATAAGGGGCCTGAAATTTTACTTAAATAACGTTGAACTACTCCAGGACCACATACGCAGTCTTTTTCTGGATGATTGTAAAAACCACATGGGCAAGGGTTCATAGAAGCAACTAGCATAAAAGTTGCCGGATATTCTACTGATATTCTTGCACGCGAGATGGTCACTTTTCGTTCTTCCAACGGTTGGCGCATTACCTCTAAAACAGATCTTTTAAATTCAGGTAATTCATCTAAAAATAATACACCATTGTGTGCTAAAGATATTTCGCCAGGCTGTGGATTTCCACCCCCACCTACTAAGGCAACATCGGAAATGGTATGATGAGGTGAGCGAAATGGACGTATAGAAATTAAAGCATCAGCTGCAGAAAGTTTTCCAGCAACGGAATGAATTTTAGTAGTTTCCAATGCTTCATATAAACTTAATGGAGGCAAAATACTCGGTAAACGCTTTGCTAACATGGTTTTACCAGCACCTGGAGGGCCAATCAGAATTAAATTATGCCCACCCGAAGCAGCAATTTCTAAGGCTCTTTTTATATTTTCTTGACCTTTAACGTCGCTGAAATCTGCTTCAAAAGCAGCCTGGCTTCTGGCAAATTCTTCGCGGGTGTCTACTTTTTCGGGTTGTAAATTATCCGCTCCGTTAAAAAAAGCAACTAATTCAGTTATGTTTTCAACACCATAAACATCTAACTCATTTACTATCGCAGCTTCGCGAGCATTTTGCTTTGGTAAAATAAAACCTTTAAAACCTTCTGTACGAGCTTGAATAGCAATTGGCAAAGCTCCACGAATGGGTTGTAATTTTCCATCTAATGAAAGCTCTCCCATGATTATGTACTTGCCAACTTCTTCGCTGGCTACCTGACCCGAAGCAGCTAGAATTCCGACTGCAATGGTTAAATCATACGCAGAGCCCTCTTTACGAATATCTGCTGGAGCCATATTTACAACAATACGCTGTCTGGGCATTCGTAAACCAATATTTTTTAAAGCAGATTCTATGCGTTGGTAACTTTCTTTCACCGAAATATCTGGTAAACCAACAATAGAGTAAAACGTGCCAGTAGAAATATCTACTTCAACCGTAATACTGATTGCATTAACTCCGTATACTGCACTTCCGAATGTTTTAACGAGCATTTATGTAGATTTATATGATTTGCTTTATGTTTAAAGATATAAAACTTAAGAATAGAAAAGCAAATTTCGCAACAGAATTAGTAATAATCTATCTTTTGGTTAAAATTTAACTTGATTATAAAATATTAATTGAAGAAAAAATGATTTTGGAATCAATTTTTGTAAATTATAATCCATTCTTATTTCAAAATAAAATGATTGTAAAAATAATTTAAGTATAAATTTTTATTCATATTTTAAGGCCGAGGTTTTGTGTAGACTATCGGCTGAATTACAGTTTTTTTACTAAAATATATATTTGTAAATTTCTAAATAACTTTAAATTCTTTATTTAAAATTAAACTAGTTGTACAATAAGTCAATTACTAATATTTAAAATTAAATTAGTTTAAAAACGTCAAAAAAATTAAAAATTCTGTCAATAATTCTGATTTTTTGATTTTGATCAAGTTTCACAAATCTACTCTTGCCTTAAACTAAATTCATCTTTTCATGTTCAAGTAATATTATACAAAGCGAAATCAAAATAATTATTAAGTATAATCTCATAAATAATTTATACATTAAACGAAAAGTTGAGCTAGAAACAACTGAAAAAACAGGGCGTATTCTGAAAAGCCTAACGAGTAGGAAATAATAATTACAAAATCATGTTTAAGAAATTTACGTTAACAGACACATTACTATTTATTTCAGCATTTCTTTCTCTAATATATTCCGAAATATTATTTTTCAACGGCGATGCAGATCAAGCAATTTTTATCGGGCTTTGGGTTCCAAGCATACTTGGTTTCGGTATTTATTTGAAACTTTTAAACAAACAATAAAAATGGTTGACTTACTACCCTATTTCGCAGGTCTTATTACTTTACTTTTTGGTATCGGCTTTAGTTATGCAGTATCCGACGGATGGAATTTTAAAAAAGACGATTTCAACAATAAAAAATAATTTTGTGATGTCAAGAAAATAAATTTTTCCCAAGTCGAATAAATCAAGAATTGGTTTTATTAAATTTTATGTGTATTTAATTAAATTAATAAATCTCAAAATTTTGGTTCAAGAGTTTTATCACAATGGTAAATTTTACAAATTATTAAATCAGTTTGACTATAATTTAATATTAAATCTTACCTGTTGTGCGGTTTAAATCAATATATAAAAATGTAAATTCGGAGTGCGAAAGGCTTAGGGATAGTAGCGGCAT
>ENA-OFCX01000322-OFCX01000322.1-metagenomes-genome-assembly--contig:-NODE-322-length-26372-cov-3.251358_pt1 | contig 26372 bp, 19 predicted proteins | sample MGYA00153384_OFCX01 | MGnify analysis MGYA00153384
ATTTGTTATTTCTTGGTACGAATAACCAATTCCCAATTCCCAATTCCCAATTCCCAATTCCCAATTCCCAATTTCCCAATTCCCAATTCCCAATTCCCAATTTCCAAACACAATATGCGTATTTGTTTTATCGGCGATTCTTTTGTAAACGGTACTTGCGATCCAAAATGTCTAGGTTGGACAGGGCGAGTTTGCGTGGCAGTTTGCAAGCAAGGACACGATATCACCTACTATAATTTAGGAGTACGGGGAGCAACCAGTGCCGATATACAATCTCGCTGGTTCAGCGAAGTTTTTGACCGCTTACCTCACTATTGCGACGGTAGGATAGTATTTTCTTTTGGCCTCAACGACACTTACTTAGAAGAAGAAAAAAGTCGAGTAGAAGTTGAGAAATCAATTGAAAATACCCGAGAAATTCTCGCGGCTGCCAAAGAAATGGTACCAATTTTAATGATCGGGCCTCCATCAGTTCTGGATGTCAATCGAAATATCAGAATTGCCAACTTATCGAAACATTTTTCCCAAGTTTGCACCGAGTTAAACGTGCCTTATTTAGATGTTTATACCCCGCTGCAAAAATCAGAAGTTTGGCTGGAAGAACTTGCCCAAAATGACGGTACTCATCCCCGTGCCGCAGGTTATGCAGAATTGGCGAGAATTATTCACAATTGGGACGGTTGGAAAGATTGGTTTAAAAATATCACTGTATCGGATAGAGAGACAGCAACACTTTTTCGAGCTGTCGGCAAAAAAGAAATGGAGTTAATTCAAGAAAGCGATTTCATGGCATTTCCGCCGCGTCTATCTTTTCAGCCTATTTTTTATCCCGTACTCCACAAAGCATATGCTATCCAAATTGCGCGAGATTGGAATACAAAAGATGCAGCATCTGGATATTTTGGCTATGTCACCCGGTTTCGAGTTTTGGCCGACTTCTTAAAAAAATATCCCGTCCAAACCGTCGGTAGTTCGATTCACCAAGAATATTGGATTCCGGCAGAAGAGTTGGCAGAATTCAATCGCAATATAGTCGGAAAAATTGAAATTCTTGCTGAATATCAACCGTAGAAAAGGAGCGATGACAGATGTTAGATTTTAATCAGTTTGAAGTTGTGAGTTTTGACTGCTACGGCACTCTTATAGATTGGGAAAGGGGGATATTGCCACCCTTGAAACAATTGCTCTCAAATCGGGAAATCGATTTTAGTGATGATGGAACTTTAGAGCTTTTTGCTGAATTTGAATCCGAACTAGAAAAGGACGAAAATGATTATATCGAATACCGGAAAATCTTGCAAGAAATAGTGAAAAGATTCGGTCAAAGATTTAATTTTGAACCGACAGAAACAGAATCAGGAACAGAAATAAACTGTTTGGTAGATTCCATTAAAAATTGGCAACCTTTTCCCGATACAGTTGCAGCCTTGTCAGCACTCAAGCAGAAATACAAATTGGCGGTAATTTCCAATATTGATGATGACTTGTTTGCAGGTACGGCCAAACACTTAAAAGTTGAGTTTGACTGGTTGATTACTGCGGAAAAAGTACGATCGTACAAACCGTCAACTCGCAACTTTGAAATCGCCCTAGAAACAATGGGAATACCACCGGAAAAACTTCTGCACGTTGCTCAAAGTGTGTATCACGACATTGTACCAGCAACATCTATGGGAATCTCCACAGTCTGGGTAAATCGGCGACACGACAAAACAGGATTTGGGGCGACAATGCCGGCTAGCGGTAAGCCAGATTTGGAAGTGCCGGATTTGAAAACATTGGTGGAGGCTATAGGGTAAAAAAATCACAGATTAACGCAAATTGGTAAAATTCATCCGCGTTAATCTGCGTTTATCTACGGTTTAAAAAATCCGCTTCTAAATGAAAGTGAAATTATGTGCTGCAAACCGAGAGAAAATTCTATGATTGAATAAATTTGCTCTATTTTCCACAAACTCAGTACGGGCGAGATTGCCGTTAACAGAGTCGAAGAAGTTGAAAATTTCGATGTCGTTAGCTGGAGGAGCAAGCCCTATGAAAAATTTCCGAAGAACTCCACATATCCTGCGGGTTTTACTTCTTCGACGTTGGCACCAATCCGTTGATAGAACCTATTGTCATACATTACAGGACTTGAACCTCCTTGAATAGAGAATATAACTACATCTTTGTGATAATAATTTATCAATCTGATACTTTTACCAATGCGATCTTTTACAGATTGCTCAATGGGTTGAGACTGTACTTGTTGTATCAGCCATCTAAAGAAATTATCAAGATTTCCTTGAAGTCTGACAGATTCGTGTTCTATTCCAGTAATCCAAAAATTTCGATATTCTCTACTGTGAATACTGTATGAGTTTTCTACCCTCTTGGCAGTGGATTCAGTATCTGCAACCCCAACACATACATAACCCTTCGCTTTAGGCGAATGATTAGCCATAGCAGTAAGAGTTTTTATTATCTTATCGAAGCTATCTTGATCGAAATCTCCTCTTCCATCTAGCTTCGTAAAACCTTGCTTAAAATCATAAAGAGTTTGCTCAATTTTAGACTGTGTGAGTAACGTTTCAAACTCGGTCAACCAACTATCAGTAGCAGGATCTATTTTTTCTCTAACTTTAAAGGTATTTCTGATAATACCTTTCACAGCAGATATATTGTTAGTCTTGCTAATAGCACTCCAGTTACCACCTACAGGAATCTTGATGTACTGTCCTATATTCGTCAATTTACTAATGAGTTCTGTGGAATTTATAACTTCCATATTGTCAACAAACATTAGTTCATAAAAACTCAAAAAAATTATTTGAAAATAACGCGGAAGACTTTGAATATTTTGTTCAAATATCAATTCACTGAACTTACATCCCGACTCTTGCAATACTTTGCGAATCTGGTCATATACCTTGAGAAAGCGTTTTCTGATTATATCGGAATTGACTTTCTGAAGGGATCTTTCTATTTCCTCTTGCTTAGAGCTTTCCTTTAAACCATAAAACTCGTCTAGCACATCAGAACTGCTTCTCGGCACCTCTGGGAATAATGTCATATATGCAACAATATCAGCTACTATCTCTTCATCCTTAGATTCTCTTACCATTTCCTTAGTTAAAATATTATTTTGCATCCAGAAAATGTTATCAACCTTTATGCCATATTCTAGTTGTTTATTCGTAATACTTATAGTTTTCATGTCGTTGAGAAGCAGTATATCTGAAGCCGAGGTATCAGTTCTTATTTCACTTGAGATCTTTCGGACTAGATCGGGATAGTAAGCTGTTGCTCCGGATGCTCTAAGTTCTTGCCTCGATAGATATTTACCATTTGAGTTAATCCTTCTAAATACCTCATCAATTTTTTCCTCCTCATCAAAGGAGTAAACTGAAAGAGGTAACACATAACTTGCAATCACTTCACAGGATTTCCTCTCTAGAATAGGTGTTTGCTGAAACAGCATCTCTTGATCTAGACGAGATTTTGACTCTACCATTGTCGCTAAGTCAAAAAACTTGCCCTCATAGTCACACTCACCTTCTATGAAAGAAGTAATTGCATTTAATCTTTGCATACCATCTATAATTTCAAAGACGGCATTTTTTTCTATTTCAACCTCAGCTAGCAATATTATAGGTACTGGAAAGCCTCTTAAAATAGAATCAATAAATGTTCTTTTTTCTTCAATCGCCCAAATCAAGTTTTCTCTGATATCTTCTATTTACGTAAAAAAGGTTATTTATATAAAAATTGTAAATTCGCTGAATAGTTTCACTTCGGATTGACAGCTCTTTTTGAACAGAAGACACGGTTTTTCGGGGTGATCGATTAGACATACTTGGAAAGATTTCCTAATTATTTATTTTATCGGTTTCATTTTAGCAAGAGAGGCGCTCGCCAGCAACCAGACCACACCAATCGGATGTAATTCGTAAGCTCCTCAATTATATCATTTATGGTGGATGCTTAAACCAGAGGCGAACGAGCACTTACTTTGGAGGGCTGGTCTTGTCTTTGGGTCAGGAATTGTTCGTGCGATCATTCGACCCTCCCCAACTGTACAATGAGCAGCAAGGTGGGTCATGCTAGCTTTCTCTATCTCTACGATAACGGAAATTTGCGATCAGACTCCTTGTCGCTGTCCTACAATTTTATCAATGACTGCACCCATTAAAAATCCCTATCGTCCAGGGCTGGCACAGGCTGCACTAAATAATCAATCGCAAAGTCTACAGTTGCCTCCTCGTAAACCTGTTTCAAGACCTTAGATAGATTCGCCACAGGCTCTTGAGCTCCTGACTGCAAAGGAAACAAGAATTGGGGAATCGATTCTCGCACATTAAACGGGTAGAGTTTAGCTTCGAGACCGAGATTAGCCCGACTAACCAAAATCCGGTAGTCCGATCAAATCCAAGAGACCATTGGCAGGAAGTTTTCCGTTCTCAGCAGATCGATTTCAACCAAGTGAGTTTTTTTTTGCTATAGTCCGATCGAGCAGACAATTCGCAGGCAATCAACCCTATTTATGCGGTATATTCCTATCCCCAAACAATTTAGGGAAGCTTCCAGGGTCATCGAATCTCAATTTTTTTTAAAGCCGAAACGTCTCGCTATTTTTGAAGCTTGTCTGATCGGTTTAGTATCAGGATTAGCCGGGGTTTTACTCAAATTAGGGGTCGGATGGCTCGGTAGTTGGCGAGTCGCTACATCGACGCTAATTCCAGCTTTTATCTTACTTCCGACTGTCGGTTTATTAGGCGGTTTCCTCACCGGTTTCTTGGTAGAACGTTGGGCTCCAGAAACTGCCGGTAGTGGTATTCCCCACGTCAAAGCTGCTCTCGGAGGCGTCAATCTTTCTTTGAATTTACGAGTAGCTGTTGCCAAACTTTTGACCACTATTTTAGCAGTTGGTTCCGGTTTAACCCTGGGAAGACAAGGGCCGACTGTCCAAATTGGAGCATCTTTGGCTAGCTGGATTGGTCACTTGATGCCAACTTCCCCCGACTATCGCCGACAATTGATTGCTTGCGGTGCGGCGGCTGGATTAGCTGCTGGTTTTAATGCTCCAATTGCAGGAGTTTTGTTTGTAGTCGAAGAACTTCTACACGATGTTTCTGGGCTGACTTTAGGCACTGCAATTATCGCTTCTTTCATCGGTGCAGTTGTCTCACAGCTTTTGGGCGGTGATAGTTTAAATTTGAACCTTCGCGAGTACCAAAGCAGTTTTGAGGCTCAGGAAATTCCCTTCTACATACTGTTAGGAGTTTTAGCGGGATTGCTGGGAGCTTTGTTCAGCAAAGGGATTATTGCTGGGTTGCAATTTAACAGGCGAACCCTCAAATTAGCCTTGCCCGCGCGAGTTGCTTTAGCTGGCTTAATCTGCGGTTCAGTAATCGCTTTTCTGCCAGAAGCTTTTCGGAACAATACGGGATTGCGTGAGTTTTTACTAACTGGTGAAGCTACTGGACAAACCAGTTTAATTGCTTTTATAGCTCACTTTTTCCTGACAATTATATCTGCTGCTTCAGGAGCTCCGGGAGGATTATTTGCACCTTCCCTAATTATGGGTTCTGCGCTCGGTCACATGGTGGGAATTTTCCAGGCATATTGGCTCGGTGTTGGTTTGCCCGTAACTTACGCTTTGGCAGGAATGGGAGCGTTTTTTTGTGCTGTTTCTAGAGCGCCGATTACTGCGGTGGTTATTGTATTTGAAATTACGGCGGATTTCAAGTTAGTATTACCTTTGATGATTTGTTCTGTAGTTGCTTATTTGGTCGCAGAAAAGGTGGATAGCGGCTCTTTGTACGATCGCCTTTTGGAATTTAATGGCATTCAACTGACAAAAGAAAAACCTGCGGTTGATGCTTTGAGCGACTTGTACGCAGCCAACGTGATGCAGCGCCAGGTGGAAACTCTTTCGAGTGTACTGACTTTTGATGAAGTAATGCAGGCGTTTTCGCGATCGACTCACCGAGGTTTTCCGGTAGTTGAAGCTGGCAAATTGGTCGGAATTATTAGTCAGACAGATTTAGCAAATGCCAAAAATCGCAATATCTCTGGCAATTCGCTGCTCAAAGAATTCATGACTCCACAGCCAATTACTGTGGAAGCCAACGATACTTTAAGCGAGGTTTTGTACAGACTCACCCAGTACAATCTCAGTCGCTTACCCGTTATAGAAGGACGACATTTAGTCGGCATTATCACCCGCAGTGATATTATTCGAGTTGAGTCCGATCGCCTTAGCGGAGAAAAAACCCAAGGCCCCCATCCAGAACCATCCTACGTTGTCTATCAAACCAGAGCTCCACAGGTAGGAAACGGCCGCCTATTAGTTCCGCTAAGCAACCCGCAAACAGCACCCGCCTTGCTGCGACTCGCGGCTGCAATTGCGCGCGATCGTAATTATGAACTAGAATGCCTACAAATCATCGTAGTGCGCAACAGTTTTCCCTCAGAAAGCGCAGTGCGGACAACCAAAAGCCGCCGCCTACTGCAACAAGCCGAGCGCATTGTTCGCAATTGGAATTTGCCGGTACATACTCAAATACGGGTAGCTCACGACGTTCCTAGCGCGATTTTAGAGACAATTGGGGAGCGACACATCGATCTAATTTTGATGGGCTGGCAAGGCGAAATTTCCACAACAGGGCGCATTTTTGGCAACGTTGTCGATACCATAATTCGGCAAGCAGGCTGCGAGGTAGTTTTGGTGAAGTGGAGCGAGAAACTATTAGTAACAGGACAGGAAAATGTGTTATCTGCGGTTAGTGCGCGGGAATATGCGTCTACAGAATGGCAGTTAAATGCCCAAGGAGTTGACGACGCAGACAATTCCACATTTGCGATCGTCCCCAGTGCACCAGCGACTCCACAGACAGAACTTTCCCTGCCAAATTCAGACATTCCAACCCCAGAATTGGGACTGCAAATGCTGATGGGTTTACAGCGCTGGTTGGTGCCAATTCGCGGCAGTTACAAGCAAGCAGCGGCTTTGCGGCTGCTACCTGCTTTGGTAGCGGCGAGTGCTTTACCGGAGATTAAATTGTGTCAGGTTCACCAGTCTTCTGTTGCAGAGTCCGATCGCCATGAATTGAAGCAGGCGGCGGAGTTTCTCAAGCGCAAGGTTAGCTGTGAAGTAGTGACAACTTCGGTTTGCGCTAAGTCCGTGTCTGATGCTTTAATTGATTTGGCTCAAAACAATGAGTGCGATGCGATCGTCCTGGGAGCGAGCCGCGAAGGGCTATTGAAGCAAGTGATTCATGGGAATATCCCCGAGGCTGTGGCGCGCGGGTGCGACTGTACAGTCATTTTAGTGCGATCGGCAAATTAATCATTAGAGTCGTAGGGTGCGTCGCCATCAACAATCCCTAAATTATATGCAAAATTATCAAGCGACGCACCTTAAACTTGAGTCGTAGGGTGCGTCGCCATCAACAATTCCTAAATTATATCAACAATCTCATGGCGACGCACCTTACACGTAGAGGCTTGTACAAATATTTTTATGAATAATTTAATTAATAAACCCTCAATAAACCCCAGGGTGCGTCAGGGCAAAAATCCTGAGTTTGTATTTAAAACCTTCTCACCTGACGCACCCTACAATAACCAATAACCAATAACTAATAAAAATGGTTCACTTTAACGTTGGCTTTCAGCACTTTAACTCCTTCGCCGACATTACGCTATCCCTAGCGAAAACCTTAGACAAAATAGGAATTCCTATCTCAGTCGAACCTTCAGAAATTGCCTCTCACGTCACCCGCAATTCCACAGCCGAAGAAAACGATTTGCTAGCCAAGTGGATGAATACCTCACCATCAGATTTATTTCAGATAAAATGGTCTCATTACTGGAAACCCTATTTTTTAAAAGAACTTAAAGGACACCTCAACTTAGAACTTTTCGCGATCAATTATGAATTCGCCAAAAACCATGATGATTATGATTACTGGATTTATGATGCTGTCAACAACTCATCCCACAAACTAGCCGTCAGCCAATATTCTAAAAACGTCTTAATCAAAGCTGGATGTCCCACTGACAAAGTATCAGTTATGCCTCTCGGGTTCAATCCTTTAATCTCGCAACTCTATTTTCCGAGACCGCAAAAAAACAAAAAAGATATAAAATATATTCTGCACATGACCAATTCTTTTGATTTGTATAGATTTGGAACGGATCTCGCCATCCAAGCTTTTTATCAAGAATTCAAAGATGATGCCAACGTAGAGTTAATTATCAAAGATGGTGGCAAAAATCCTGATGTCATAGTGGAACATCTCGTGAATATCGAAAAACAATTCGGCAAGTTAAAGTCAAAAGTTCAAGTAAGACCTAAATTTTGTACTAAAGCAGAACTAGCTGATTTATACTTATCTGCCGACGCTTTTTTAGCTCCGTTTCGCGGCGAAGGTTTTGCTATCAAGATTTTGGATGCCTTTGCTGCGGGTTTACCCGTCGCCATGACTATGTACGGTGGCCCGACTGAGTACGCCAATACCGCTAACTGCTATCCCATTGCTTACGATCTAATTCCCGTAGGAGAGTGTTACGATACTCAGTATCTAAAAATCAGAAATGCTCCTCATTGGGCAGAACCAAATGTTCAGTCTGTTCGCCAACAGTTGCGAAAAATTGTTGAAGACCCAATGCGTTTCCAGGTAGCTCAAAAAGCTAGAGAGACGGCGGATTTATTTAATTGGGAAGCTGCGGCTCAAAAATTGCTAAGATTAATGCGAGAGTTGTTTTAGGAGCGGAAATTATGGGACTTGAACGCAAAATGTTTAGGGGAATGTTTTCACCTAGCGAAGTGGTAGAATTGAAACACCCTTGTTTTACTCCCGGGCGATTGTTTGAGCCAGGAAAATATAACGTTGCTGACTTGCCGGATGTCGCTTTTGATATGGGTTTGGTAGACCATTTGCCGCGAGTTAAAGGCAATAGTTCAGAAAGTTTTAACTCCCAAAAATCACAACCTCAAAATATTGAGGAGTAAACTCCCGTTTGTAGTAAGGACTTCAGTCCTAAAAATTCCGTTTGTAGTAAGACTTCAGTCCTAAAAATTCAAATAATCAAGAACTCACATCAATTCTGGTTACATCGGAGTTAATATTACCTACCCAAAATCAGGACACGGCAGTGCCGTTTCCCTACAATTCATCGCGGTAGGGAAACGGCACTGCCGTGTCCTCGCTTATCATTCCGGCGCAGCCGGAATTGATATCAAGTCAATTTAATTAACCATTTTGCTCGATTTGGGCAATTAACTCTTTCAAAACTTTACTAGCTTTATCATTCTCAATCTGACAAGTTCCGGCATTCTGGTGCCCGCCGCCGCCATATTTTAACATTAACTCCCCAATATTAGTTTTAGAAGTTTTGTTAAAGATTGACTTTCCAACTGCGAAAACAGTATTTTGTTGTTTCAGTCCCCAAAGTGCATGAATCGAGATATTGCACTCGGGGAACAAAGCGTAAAGTACAAAACGATTTCCCGCATAAATCACCTCTTCGTTGCGCAAATCCAAAACAACTAAATTATCATAAACTTTCGCGCAGCGCTGTATTTGCTCTTTGAATTTTTCCTCTTGTTCAAAGTAGAGGTCTACTCTTTCTTTCACATCAGGAAGCTGCAAGATTTCATCAATGGCATGATTTTTGCAGTAATCGATTAACTGCATCATTAACTGATAATTGGAAACTGTAAATTCTTTAAATCGGCCCAAGCCAGTGCGGGCATCCATTAAGAAGTTTAACAGCACCCATTCTTCTGGATGCAAAACCTCTTCTTTGGCAAATTGAGCGGAATCTGATTTGTCAACTGCGGCCATCATCGCGTCCGAAATATCAGGAAACTTTGCTTTGGCTCCATAATATTTGTACAGCACCCTAGCTGCTGAAGCTGCATAGGGATCGATGATGTGGTTGATTTTGATTTTGTCATGTCTGAGAGTTTCGCTGAAATGGTGATCGAATGCTAGATAAACTCCCTCAACATAGGGTAAATTTGTGCTAATATCGTTATTTGTTATTTCGATTTTTCCATCCTGCATATCTTTAGGATGCACGAATTTAATCTCGTCGATCATATCAAGTTCTTTGAGCAAAACCGCACAGACAAGACCGTCAAAATCGCTGCGGGTGACTAATCTATATTTTTTAGTGAGTGGCATATGCTTCTGTGATGGCGATGGACTTATCACCCGATAATATAACGTATTACTCGATCGCACTACAATATGAACCCTAACCCTTATGCTTGGATAGAGAAGTCTCTGGACACTGTTCGCCGGGCCGATTGGTATCGATCGCCACAATCGATCGAAAGTTCCCCTGGCCCTGTGGTAAAATTAGCAGGTCGGAGGCTGATAAACTTTGCCAGCAACGATTATCTAGGACTCGCTGGCGATGACCGGTTAATTCAAGCGGCTATTGCTGCAACTAAGGAATTTGGTACTGGTGCGACGGGTTCGAGGTTGGTGGGCGGACACCGCGATTTGCACCGACAGCTAGAGGTGGCTCTTGCTAATTTAAAACAAACTGAAGATGCTTTAGTATTTAGTTCGGGATATTTAGCGAATTTAGGGGCGATCGCATCCGTTGTAGGCAAGCGCGATTTGATATTATCTGACAAGTACAACCATTCGAGCCTGAAAAACGGAGCCGCACTCAGCGGTGCAACTGCCCTAGAGTACAGTCATTGCAATGTTGAGGATTTAAAAACCAAGCTAGAGCAAAATCGCCAGAAATACCGCAGGTGTTTAATTATTAGCGATAGCGTCTTCAGCATGGATGGGGATTTGTGTCCGCTTCCAGAGTTGTTAACTTTGGCAGAAAAATTTAACTGCATGGTATTAGTAGATGAAGCTCACGCTACAGGAGTTTTCGGTGCTAACGGTGGTGGTTGCGCAGAACATTTCGGGTGTACGGGATTGCCACTAATTCAAGTTGGCACGCTGAGTAAAGCTTTGGGAAGTTTGGGCGGCTACGTTGCCGGTTCTGCTGCTTTAATTGACTTTCTGCGCAATCGAGCTGCGAGTTGGATTTATACTACAGCATTGACGCCTGCTGACACAGCCGCGGCTTTGGAAGCTGTGAGAATTGTCCAGCGAGAACCAGAACGCCGAGTTCGGTTGCGACAAAATATCGAAACTTTGAAATATTGCGCGATTACCAATCATCAATTACCAATTAGCAATTCCCTCTCCCCAATTTTCAGTCTGCCGTTAAAAGATGCAGCCACAGCTTTAAGAGTTGGCAGCAAACTCAAGGAAATGGGTATTTTTGCAGTGGCGATTCGGCCTCCGACTGTCAGCGTGAGCCGAATTCGGATTTCGCTGATGGCAAGTCACGAGCTCGCACACCTTCAGCAGTTGGTAGAGGCGCTGGGGCAAGTTTTGGGTTTGGGCTAAATGTTGGGCGTGTACTGCGCTTGGACATCGGCCTAATGACTAATGACTAATGACTTTTGATTGTCAAGGTATCGCTATTGACTTATCGGCGATATTATACAGTGTTGTGGTCGATCGGTCAATAACTGTAAATTTTTTGTAAATTTAGATACTTTTTGAAATTTAGCGCTATATTAAAGAAGTAGCCGATACACCAAATTAAATATAAGGAACGTCCACCATGAACACAAATCGCCAAAACGTAAAAAAAATAGCTGAAACCCACCGTGCTAATATTGAGAAGCAACTGACGCACCGCATAGAAGTAGCGAGAGCCAGTGGCAACCAAGATTTGGTTCGGGTGCTTGAAGACGAAATGAGACAGTTGTAAGAAGCTGCAACTAAAATTTGCCCGTAAATTTGCACGTAGTTTGGTTTGGGGCGGTTGTGCGAGAAATGCAGAATTCCGGCAACCGCTACCTTCTGATTTTTCACTCCTCTATTAGTTAGTAGAAAAAAACCCGGTTTCTTCAAGAAACCGGGTTTTTTTATGAGTTATTCGTCGTCAAATCATGTCCGGCAATCTAACTATAGGTTTGTAGTGAGGACTTCAGTCCTTTCTTAAACCAACTAATCAGTCAGGACTAAAGTCCTTACTACAAACCCGATCGATCGCGTGGTGCAAAATAAATGATTACCGTCCTCCGACGACGACATTTTTAATGCGCAGATGGGGGCCGCCGACGCTGACGGCCAAACCGTTTTGGCCACCTTTACCGCAACCGCCGTAGGCATAAACTGAGTCGTTGCCGATCGACTCAATATCCTTTAGAGTCTGAAATACATTGCCGCTTAAAGTGACATCGCTGACCGGTTCGGCCAATTTGCCATTGCGAATCATGAACCCTTCGGCTGCGGCAAAAGTAAACATTTCGCCGTTAGTTTGTCCTCCCAACATCCGCACTGCATAGACTCCTTCCTCAATGTCGCCAACCATTTCATCAAAAGAATGTGAGCCCGATTCGATCGCAGTATTAGTCATCCGCACCAACGGCATAAAACTAGCGCTCAGAGCCCGGGCATTTCCCGTCGGACTTTCGCCCATTTTGCCCGCAGTCTCGCGATTGTGCATCCGAGCCGCTAAAACTCCATTTTTAATTAAATGCTTGCACTGAGCAGGCACGCCTTCGTCGTCATATTTCAACGTTCCCGGCAATCCTGGCACTGTTGCGTCATCAATTACATTCAATTGTTCGATCGCCACTGGTTTGCCCAAAGTCAGCAATTCCTGCATTTTCGGGTTTTCGTAAATACCGTCTGCTTCCGACAAATGGCCGAAAGCTTCGTGAATAAATACCCCCGACAAATAAGGGTCTAAAATCACCGGATACTGACCGCCTTTTACCGATTTTGCTTCTAGTTGACCGACAGCTCGCACGGCCGCACTCTTAACACGATCTTCGATATTTGTCAAGACATCGTAATCCGATCGCGAATGAATTGACTCAAACCCTTGGCGGACGACACCATCTTCATTGCGGGCGATCGCCCCGAAGCGCCCGGTGACATCCAAGCGCTCTTGAGCGATCGAAGTGCCTTGAGAATTCACAAAATAAGTAATCCCGAATCGATCGCTATAACCGGCCATTGTCGTCTGAATTCGCGGATCGTAATCTAACAGCAATTGGTTGTAAGATTCGAGCAACTTGCGCTTTTCGGCTAAAGTAATAGAGCGCGGATCGCGGCCCAATTCCACCGCTACATAATCTTGAATTGCGGTAACATCTGCTAGTACAGTTTTTTCGCTACCCACTAAGCGAGATTGAACGACAGCTTCTTCAATGCGGGCTTTTAACTCAGCTAAACCGTTGAAAGTTACAAAACTCCAGCCGCCTTTGTGACAGGCGCGGATGCCGCCGGCGAGACTGAAACTGCGGTTGACAGCATCTAACTGAGGGCCGCGAAAACTAATCGCAGTTGACTCGCTTTGTTCGAGGCGAACTTCTAGATAATCTACTCGATCGCGGTAAGGTGCGATCGCTTCCATCAACTGTTCTTGCATCAAATTGCCCCTATGATTGATTTAGATCAATTCCGGTGTAACCGGAATGATTGTTGACTGTTGACTGTTGACTGTTTGAAAAATACCGATACAACCGGAAACGATATTACGCCCAGCGCTGAAAAAAAATGATTGCTAACCCTATTTTAGCCAATAAATCCCGTCTTTCGGGTGCGCGTCCGGGATCTCTTGTACTTCTGGTGCGCGATCGCAAAGTAGGCGTCCCATCACACAAAAAAACTCGCACCGGCTTGCCAAAAGCCAGTTATGGCCAGAATCTTGCATCTACCTAGAGAAATCGAATTAGACTAAATCTATCTAAAGACGTAAAAACATACCTTAACTGCTGGCAGATGGAATACTTTAAGGTTAGAAAATTCCAAATTTCACCGTATTTAGCAGCAATTTCGGCATCACTAGCAATTTTGGTCGGAGTTTGCATTTTAGACCGATCGGAACAAGAGCGATTTTTGCAGCATAACCGCGCTACCACGATCGATCGGCTAAGCACAGTCCGCTCTAAGCTCGAAGGCTCTTTGAATTCCCGGCTGTTTTTGATGCGGGGTTTGGTGGCTTACATTTCCAACAACCCAAAAATTACCGAAGCCGAGTTTGCAGCGACGGCGAGAATTCTGCTGGCACAGCAAATCGGCATTCGCAACATCACTTTAGTTAAAGGTACGACGGTCGCTTACATTTATCCGCGGGTCGGAAATGAAACGACGATCGGGGTTGACTTGACGGCGGTACCCGAACAGCGAGAAATAGTCGAAGAGGTCATCAACACTAGAAAAACTATGGTTGCCGGGCCCGTGCAATTATTAGAGGGAGGCGTGGGGTTCATCAGCCGATCGCCCATTTTTCTGACACCCTCGGGCGCAGATCCCGAAACAGGAGTCTACTGGGGCTTGACAGGCTTGGTTATCGAAAAAAGTGCCCTCATTGAGGAAGCAGGACTCAACGATTCCTCAGCCAAGCTGCAATACGGTTTGCAAGGCAAAGACACCAGTGGAGTGTCCGGCGAGGTGTTTTTCGGCGACAAGTCGATTTTTCAGAATAATCCCATCGTTCTGGAAGTGACTTTGCCCAGCAGTTCCTGGCAGTTAGCTGCTATTCCTCTGGGGGGATGGCCGACGAGTTCACCTTTTCGAGGATTTTTGCTGACCGGAGGCGGGTTGTTGGCACTTTTGAGCGGAGTGGTGGCGTTTAGCTGGATGTACGGCTCTGCGAAGATGCGGGCAAGCGAAGCTAAGTATCGGCAACTGGTGGAGAATGCTAACAGCATTATTATGCAGTTAGATAGTGAAGGCAAGATTACTTTTTTTAATGAGTTTGCTGAAACTTTTTTCGGATATTCAGAAGCAGAAATTATCGGCAAAAGTGCGATCGGGACTATTGTAAATTCTGCAAATTTGTCGGAAAATGACTTAGCCAAAATGATTCGAGACTGTTTGCAACAGCCGCACAAATACTTCAAACACGAAAATGAACACATCCGCCGCAATGGCGAAAAAGTCTGGGTAGCGTGGAGAAACACACCTTTGGTCGATGCGAAAGGAGGCTCGATCGGGCTGCTGTCGGTTGGCACAGACATTAGCGATCGCCAAAAAGCTGAAATCGCCCTCCAAGCTTCTGAATCAGAATTGCGGGCATTGTTCGCTGCCATGAACGACGTAATTTTTGTGATTGATACGTCGGGACGCTATCTAAAAATTGCGCCCACAAATCCCGAGCTTTTGTACAAACCACCGGCCGAACTGATAGGCAAAACTCTGCACGATATCATGCCACCAGAATCAGCAGATTTTTTTGTCAGTCAAATTCGACTTACCGCCGACACAAAGCAGACGCATTCACTAGAATACAGCCTGCAAATTGGCAACAGAGAAATTTGGTTTGCTGCTAACATTGCCCCAATGCAGGAAAACACCGTTATTTTGATGGCCCGCGACATTACCCAGCGCAAGCAGGCTGAAAATTGGTTGGCAGGTCAAAAACAAATTTTAGAAATGATTGCTAAGGGCGCTCCTCTCGGCGAAACTTTAAATGCTTTAGTTGAAATTATCGAACAGCAATCTAGAGATGTCATGGGTTCGATTTTGCTGTTAGATAAAGACGGTCAACACCTGCGACACGGAGCCGCGCCAAGTTTGCCAGAAACTTACAATGCTGCTGTTGATGGTGTAGCGATCGGCCCGAATGTCGGTTCTTGTGGCACTGCTGTCTATCGCTGCGAACAGGTAATCGTTACAGATATTGCCAGCGATCCTTTGTGGCAAAACTTTCGAGATTTTACATTGGGTTTTGGACTCAGAGCTTGCTGGTGTGCTCCGATTTTATCATCTCAGGGTCAAGTTTTGGGGACTTTTGCCATGTATTATGCCCAACCGCGAAGTCCCGAAAACTTTGAGCTGGAATTGATCGAAGCGGTCAGGAATTTAGCCGGAATTGCGATCGAGCGGAAACAGGCAGAAGAAAGTCTCAAACAGCTTAATCAAGAATTAGAAAATAGAGTCAAACAGAGAACTGCTCAATTGATGCAAAGTGAAGAACGTTGGCAGTTAGCACTCAAAGGTAACAACGACGGCATTTGGGACTGGAACTTGCAAACAAAAGAAATTTTTATTTCCGAGCGATTTCAGGAAATCACCGGATACGAACACCGCCCAAATATCGATTACTTTGACGAATGGAAAACGGGCACGCATCCCGACGATTTAGACTTAGTAATTCAAGCTTTCCAAGACCATTTAGACAGGAAAACGCCGCATTACATCATCGAATACCGCTTGTTGTGCTACAACAGCGCCTACAAATGGATATTGAGTCGGGGACAAGCTTTGTGGGACGAATCTGGAAAAGCAGTCCGCATTGTTGGTTCAATTACTGACATTACAGAGCGCAAACAAGCAGAGGAAGCACTGCGACAAAGCGACGCACGAGAAAGAGAAAGAGCTCAACAGCTCGAACAAGCGCTGCTGGAATTACGTTCTACTCAAACTCAGCTCGTTCAAACGGAAAAAATGTCTTCTCTAGGGCAACTGGTTGCCGGTATCGCTCACGAAGTAAACAATCCTGTTAACTTTATTCACGCTAACATTACTTATCTCAAGCAGTATACCAAACAGTTGCTAGACTTGGTAACTCTTTACCAACAGGAATATCCCGAACCGAAGTCAAAGATTCGGGATCTAATTGAGGAAATTGATTTGGGTTTTATGGCAGGAGATTTGATTAAAATTGTGGGTTCAATGCAGGTGGGAACAGAGCGCATTCGACAAATAGTTTTGTCTTTGCGCAATTTTTCGCGGCTGGACGAAGCTCAAATGAAGCCGGTCGATATTCATGCAGGAATTGACAGCACTTTGTTGATTTTGCAGCACCGTTTGAAGGCGTCTGATAAATGGCCGACAATTCAAATAGTTAAGGACTTCGGCAAGTTGCCGCTGGTGGAGTGCTACGCCAGCCAACTGAATCAAGTGTTTATGAATATTATTGCTAATGGCATTGATGCGATCGAGGAACGGTATCAAAAGTTATCGGTTGCGGAAGCAGAGGCAAATCCCGGCCGGATTTCTATTTGCACTATGATGACGACTCAGAAAACGGTCATCGTGGAAATTACTGATAATGGCACGGGCATCCCGGAGAATGTGAGAAGTCGCATTTTTAATCCATTTTTTACTACGAAAGAAGTGGGAAAAGGTACGGGGTTGGGAATGTCTATTTCGCACTCGATTGTTGTGGAAAAGCACAAGGGCAAAATTGAGTGTATTTCGTCCATAGGATGTGGAACGACTTTTCAGATTGAAATTCCGATCGCTAAAATGTATAAAGAGTAGAGTGTGTCAGTCCATTGGAGATTTGAGATTCAGCTCAATTCCGCTGGCATCGAAATTAATGTATTACCCGAAATCAGGACACGGCAGTGCCGTTTCCCTACCCAAAATAAGATTGTAGGGACACGGCACTGCCGTCTCCTCTTATCATTCCGGTGCAACCGGAATTATTGATATCAGTCGATTTTAGATTTTAGATTGACTCCACAGTGGTATATTGCGCCAGCAGTTCTTGATTTTCAGGCGCACAGCCAAGAGCCATAAGCTGACGCACTACAAGTTAATGACTAAGATAGATTCAATCTGCCCTTGAAGCGGTACTGCATCAACCCTTTATTGTATAAAAATTGACATGATGGGATTAATCCTGGAAGCCCTCGAAGCAATGGGACACAATGTCCGCTGGATGTCTTGGAATTTGTTTTTAGCTTTAGTACCGCTAGCGCTGAGTTTTTGGCTGTTTCGCAAACCCCGATCGCGCTGGCTGCTGTGGGGTACGGGCATGCTCCTGGGCGCTACTTTTTTGCCCAGCACGCGCCACGTTTTGGGCTATCTGAAGCACATTGTGCAAGATGTGGGCAAAACTTACGTTTTGGGGGCGATCGCCATTACACTCGCACTGATGGCTTTAGATATCTGGGTACTGCGGCAGCGCGGAGTTCGCTCTCTCCGCTGGTGGGGCGGTTTTTTCTGGTTTATCGGATTTTTGCCGAATGCGCCCTACGTTTTAACTGATATCATTCACCTGATCCGCCAGATTAAAGAGGGACAATCGGTATGGGTGGTAACATTGGCTTTGATTCCCCAATATCTGGCGTTTATGCTGGCGGGGTTTGGGGCTTACGTGCTGTCTGTGATGAATTTGGGTTACTATTTGAAGCAACAGGGTTGGAGTAGATTTATCCTGCCAACGGAGATAACGATACACGCACTTTCGGCGATCGGCATTTATTTAGGGCGATTTATCCGCTTCAACACTTGGGATATTCTGACGAATCCCGATGCGCTGGTTAACACCGTAATGAATGATTTGATTGGTAAGCGTCCGGTTGTAGTAATGGCTGCAACCTTTGTAGTAATTACTGTTTTGTATTGGGTAATGAAACAAGTAATTTTAGGAATTAGCCAGCGATTTTATGGTGCCCAACCCCAGTCAGAGTCGATCGGTGAAAGCGCGACTGCTTCAGAAGCCATCGATGTGAGATTTTAAATTGGCTTACCAACTAATTTTGCATCTTTTGGGCTTTCCACGACTTAAATCTGAAAACAAGTATCCGTTTGTGCGTGAGACCAATTTTTTCCCTAAACTCTCGCATAAATTACTGCGGCAGTTGGTCACAAGAGTTGATATGTTAGAACAGTCGAAGTAGTTTTGCAAACATCAAAGATGAATCGATTTGACCGTCAGTTATGGGAGAGATTTATTGCGATCGCTCAGCCTTATTTTTATCCTTTGGAGCCTGGGGGCGGCAGGACTTTTTTGGGATTAGTAGCGCTGCTGTTGATATTTCTCTTCGCTGCGATGTTTGTCGCTGTCAGTGCTGTCTGTTTGGCTGCTCAAGTCCTAGTTCCAGATGCTTTTAATGGGGTGGCGGCTGGCTTAGCTACTTTGATCAAAGGGATTATCTACTCGCCGACAATTGCGATCGTGGGTTTAATGCTAATCCTGCCGCTGGCTGCTTTTGGATTTTTTAGAAGCAAGTTAATACCGCGCTGGAAGCAGTGGCTAATGTTAGCTCTGCTGCTATTTTTGTCGTTGTCAGTTAGTGGGATTAATGTAGTGATTAGCTACGTTAGTAATTTTTTTACGACAGCACTGGCTGAAAAAGATCAGACCACTTTTTGGCGGTTTATGTGGGTTTATGCTGGAGTTTTCATCATCGGTACTCCGATCGTAGTTATTTACCGCTATACCCAAGATAAACTCGGACTCTATTGGCGAGAGTGGATGACTGATAGTTTCCTGGATAGATATTTTCAAAACCGCGCTTATTACGAAATAAACTCTCAGCAGGAAATCGACAATCCAGATCAGCGAATTGCTGAAGATATCAAATCCTTCACTAGCACGAGTTTAGAATTTTTGCTGCTGATGTTGGGAGCAGTTATTGATGTTATTTCTTTTACGGGTATTCTGTGGTCTATTTCTACAGGTCTTTCGATCGGACTAATCATTTATGCTGTCTTTGGCACGGCAGTAATGGTATTTTTTGGCAAAAAATTGATAGTTTTGAACTTCCATCAGCTTCGCAAAGAAGCTGACTTTCGCTATGGATTAGTTCACATTCGGAACAATGCAGAATCAATTGCTTTTTACCGGGGAGAATCGCAGGAATCAGTTCAAGTAAAAAACCGATTTTCCGAAGCAGTTCGGAACTTTAATTTACTAATTGGCTGGAAGCGAAATCTGGAATATTTTACACGCAGCTATAGATATGCAACTTATATTATTCCCTCTTTATTTCTGGCTTCTATCTACTTTGCAGGTCAGATTAAATACGGCGATATTACTCAAGCTGAATTTGCTTTTCGTCAGGTTTTAGAGGCCTTTTCTTTGGTTGTATACAACATTCAAACTTTGAGTCTATTTGCAGCGGGCATTAATCGTCTAGCCACGTTTAATGAGTCTTTGAAACATGAAAAAACTGCTGTCGATATCGAAGTTAGAAGAATCGATACAGTTATAGATTCGCAGTTGTTGCTGGAACACGTCACCTTAGATACGCCGAAACATCAAAAGACTTTAATTAGTGATTTGTCCCTAGCAGTGCAGCCCGGTGAAGGACTGTTAATTGTCGGTCAAAGCGGTGCTGGTAAGAGTTCTTTGCTGCGGGCAATTGCGGGTTTGTGGGACTCGGGAACGGGTCGTTTGGCGCGGCCAGAACTTGGGGAAATGCTGTTTTTGCCACAGCGTCCTTATATGATTTTGGGCAGTTTGCGATCGCAACTTCTGTATCCCAACACCAGCAGCGACGTTGACGAGGAAAAACTGCGCGGCATTTTAGCATCAGTAAACTTAGCAGATTTGCCGGACAGATTGGGCGGTTTTGATGCAGATTTAGATTGGGCTGATGTTTTGTCTTTAGGAGAACAACAGCGTTTAGCTTTTGCTAGATTGTTGTTAACTCAACCGCGATACGCTATTTTGGATGAGGCGACAAGTGCTTTGGATTTGAAGAACGAGCAACATTTATACGAGCAGTTGCAAGCAACTAAAACTACGTTTGTGAGTGTCGGCCACAGAATGAGTTTGTTGCAATATCACGATCGGGTTTTGGAACTGTTGGGTGATTCGAGTTGGCGACTGCTTTCGGCCGAAGAATACGGCGCTAGTGTGAAGCTTGTTGGCTGATTTTCAATCATAGCGCGGGGTGGGGGCGGGTTTTTTAGTCGAAGGGTATGCTTTAAAGCTATTGGTGAACCCTTCGACTACGCTCAGGGCATCGCCCGCCCCTACAAGTTTTTGACTCCTTGGTGCAAGATATTATATCTAATGCGCCATGAGGATAAAAGCAAACTGAAAATAGCCAGTTTCAATTTCTCGCCGATTCAAGCTCACATAATATAATATAAGATAGATTTTTAGTACAGGCGAGATTCCTACCTTGACTACCCCGATTCCTCAAAACTTTGTGCAAACGATCGCCAAACAGCGCGCAGTCACAGATGCCGAGTTAGAAACTGTATTTATGGCTCTCGACGGTCAATCTACGGCGACAATCGCCACCAAGCTTGGCATTAGCGACATCGCCGTTCGCAAAAGATTAGGCGAAGTTTACAAAAAGTTTCAAATTGGGGGGAACGGGCCTGGAAAGCTGTCTGAATTGAGACATCAGTTACTATTTTCATACCACGCCGAGCAGGGAACGAGCGATTTTAGTGGAGGTAAAGGTTCTCTATTCAAAATGGCGATTGCGGGTCAACAGTCCGATTGGGGCCAAGCACCGGATGTTGCAGTTTTTTACGGACGGACTGAAGAATTAACTACTTTAAAGCAATTCATTGTATCTGATAATTGCCGCCTGGTCGCGCTGCTGGGTTCGCCCGGTAGCGGCAAAACAACTCTGTCGGTGCATTTGGCCAAACAGGTACAGAATGAGTTTGATTTTGTGATTTGGCGATCGCTGCGATCGACTCCAGCACCATCCGACTTCCTAACCGACTTAATTCAACTTTTTTCTAACCAACAAAAACCCGATGTGCCCATCGACCTCAACGGCAAAATTTCGCGCTTGGTCGAGTATTTGCGGAAGCAGCGCTGTCTGCTAATTTTAGACGATTTTGAAGCAATTCTCAAACCAGAAGAACTAGCCGGACACTACCGCGAAGGCTGCGAAGGATATCGAGATTTAATTGTGCGACTCTGTGAGGTCAATCACAATAGCTGTTTGATGCTAGTTAGTTCAGAAGAACCTACGGAACTGACTTTGCTGGCGGGAGAAAAAGTGCGCTCTTTAAAACCGGCTATTTCCGCAGAAATTGCGCGGGAGATTTTTCAAGAAAAAGGTTTATCGGTTCCAAACAAAGAGTTGGAAATCTTGTTAGCCCGGTACGGAGGCAATCTGTTAGCGTTAAAGATTGTGGCGACAACGATTCACAAGTTTTTCGACGGTAATGTTTTAAAGTTTGTGGAAGCAACGGCGTTATTTATAGAAGAACATATCAGCAATTTGCTCGCGCAGCAGTTCGATCGAATGTCAAGTTCTGAACAAGAGATTGCCTACTGGCTAGCTATTGCTCAAAGTCCGATTTCGCTGGCGACTTTGCGAGAGAAAATGTTGGTCAATTCGTCGCTTTCGGATTTGCTGAAAAATCTCGATTCCTTGGGGCGTCGATCGCTGATTGACAAAATAAGTGAGGGAACAGAAACGGTTTTTATGCTTGGGGCTTTGATCGTACAGTATGTGAGCGACCGATTAGTCGATCGGATTCGAGTGGAGATTTTGGAGACGATTAAGACGCAAGGAATACAAAGAATGCAGTTGTTGAAGACTCACAATTTGAAACTCAGTATTGCTGCTGAAGGAAAACAAAGTAAAGAGGATCGAAGTAGTTCTATTTTAGAATTAGTTAAAAATCGCCTGCAAGTGTTGTTTATGAAAACTACAGGCTTTGAAGAACCGCTAAAGATCCTGACAAAAGTTGCCTCTGATCTGGAGCATAAATCGACCCTAGAGGTGGGATATGCGAGGGAAAATCTGGCGCAGATTATTGCCGAACTTCAGTTTGGTTCGTAGTGAGGACTTTAGTCCTTCCTAATTAGCTCAAAGATTTAAGAAAGGACTGAAGTCCTGACTACAAACTTATGAAAGTCTTTTATAGTGAGGACTTCAGTCCTTAAAAAGCGATCGCCCTTTAACAAAAGCGATCGCCTATTTTCAACAAAAACTAAGTTTGATTATTTGACAATGCCCAAAACTGATGCAGATTCAGACCCTGTAATTTTGCCCAAAGCAGGCGCTCTTTGAGCCTCTGCAATTTTGGGAAGCAAAAGTGCTTCCGCATAAATCCGAGGATTTACTTGAGCAATTTGGATGTAAGATTCCCTGACTTCTGCATTCACCGCAACAGTCTTGGCATCATAAACCTGCATTGCCATCTTGGGATAGAAACCAATGCCAACAATCGGGATTAAAAAGCAAAATGCGATCGCCACTTCGCGAGGTTGAGCATCAATAAACGGTGCATCACCCGGCAAAACGCAACTATTACCAAAACAAACTGCTTCATCCATATTGTCTCTCTGATTCTGCAAATTTAGATCCTCAAGATCGCAAGCCGCTAGTGTGCCACAGTTATAAAATAGCTGGCGTAGCATCGAGAGCAAATAAATCGGTGTCAAAATCACTCCTACCGCCGCAAGTAACACAATCACTGCGCGGAAAGAATCGCTGTAGATATCGCTAGTTGCTACACCCACAAATACCGAGAGTTCGCTAGCAAAACCACTCATACCAGGAAGTGCTAAGGAAGCCAGAGCACCTGCGGTAAACAAGGCAAACACTTTCGGCATGACTTTGCCAATCTCGCCCATTTCATCCATAACCATTGTATGGGTACGATCGTAAGTAACGCCAGCCAGGAAAAACAATACTGAGGCGATTAAACCGTGGGAAATCATTTGCAGCAATGCTCCATTGATTCCCAAATCCGTGAAGGAAGCAATACCTAACAACACGAATCCCATGTGAGAAATCGACGAATTCGCGAGGCGGCGCTTCATGTTCGATTGGCCGAAGGAATTGAGCGCCCCGTAGATAATATTGACTACGCCGAGCACCGCCATAATCGGTGCAAAGTAAACGTGTGCTTTGGGAAGAAGTTCTAAATTGAGACGAATCAGTCCGTATCCGCCCATTTTCAGGAGTACGCCAGCCAGAATCATCGACACGGGAGAAGATGCTTCACCGTGGGCATCAGGTAGCCAAGTGTGGAAGGGGAAAATAGCTAGTTTCACGCCGAAAGCAATGAACAATCCCGCATAAAGCAGTAATTCTAAACCCAGCGGGTAGTCTTTCAAGCCTAGTTCTACCATGTCGAAGGTTGGTGCACCTCCGCCGTAGAATCCCATTGCTAAAGCTGCGATTAAAATGAAAATTGAAGCGCCTGCGGTATAAATCAAGAATTTAGTAGCTGCGTAGCGACGGTTTTGCCCGCCCCAAATCGAGATTAACAGGTAAACCGGAATTAGTTCTAGTTCCCAGACAATGAACAGTAGCATAATGTCTTGGGCGACGAAGACTCCTATTTGTGCGGAGTACATCACTAGCATGAGGAAGTAAAAAAGTTTCGGTTTGCGATCGACTTCCCAGGCTGCAAAGATTGATAGCGTCGTCACCAGTCCAGCCAAAAGTACCAGCGGGACTGACAATCCGTCAACCGAAACAGACCAGTTGAGGCCGAGAGAAGGTATCCAGGAATATTTCTCTACGATTTGGAAAGTGGAGATGCTGGGGTCGTAATGTGTCCAAAACACCCAACACATTAGTACAAAATCTGCAATTCCGACGCCAAGGGCGTACCAACGCACAGTTTTGCCATTTGTGTCGGGCAGAAAAGGGATGGCGATGGAAGCTACGAGGGGTAGCATGACAATCGCGGTCAGCCAAGGAAATTGATCCGCTATCATAGTGAGAATAAATACTTAGTTGGAAGTTATCAAAATTATAATACTAAGTTTAATAAAAATTTAAGATTTATTCATAAATATTTTTTATATCGAGATAAATGCCGGTAACGCTACCACGAATGGCTACACACGTCAAGACAGTGCGCGAGCGCGAGCGCGATCAACTCAAGAGCCGATCGCCAAAAGCTGCAATTAAAGTACGATCGACTAATTGCGAGATCCATTTTTCCGGGATTCCCCCCTCACCGTAAAAAGCCCCAGCCAACTGTCCGTAAACCGCACCAGTCGTATCCGCGTCGTCGCCCAAATTTACAGCCAACAAACAGCCTTCAGCAAAAGAATCACTGTTGTAAAACGCCCAAAGCGCCGCCTCCAAAGACTTGACAACATAACCCGTACCTTTAATTTCAGGAGGTTGTCGCAATTTAAAAGAACCCGCCGCAATTTCATCAATCTCTGCTACCAGCGGATTAGCTTCCCAATATCCAGAAATCGGACAATATCTTTCCGAAAGCAACACATCTTTCGCAACTCCATTCACAGCTCCCGCAATTAAATTACCAAAATAGCGGCAAGCATCCACACAAGTAGCAGCACCGTGAGTAGTTCTCGAACTTTCTCCTGATTTTTCTATTACTTCTAAAATATTTTTGGCATAAAACAAAGGTACGGGAGCCAAACGCATAATCGAACCATTTCCAGCAGTCTGAGCATCGGTAAAACCGCAGAAAGGTTTTCTGGTATCTTTAAATTTCCAAAGAGCTTGCTGCACGGTATTGCCAATGTCAAAACATTTGCCCGTACTGCTCAAATGTCCGTCTCGCGACCACCGCAGATATGTTTCTAATTGATGAATTGGATCAAAACCTTGTTTCTCAATCAAACTTTGAGCTAAACAAAGCGCCATCGAAGTATCATCTGTCCACTCACCCGGTTGCAATTGAAACGGGCCGCCGCCAATCATATCGTTAATAGGTGTAAAAGTTCCTGGGCGACAGAACTCTAAAGTAGTTCCCAAAGCATCACCAACTGCTAAACCCAGAAGACTGCCGCGATAACGTTCTATTTGCTGCATATAAGCTGTTAGTCATTTAAATTTATTGCCTCAACCCCTTACAGTATGGGGTCTGGCACACAAATAGTGCAGTTTGAATGTCGAACAGCTTAACAAGTGACTTTTTGCATAACAATAACCTGTTTTGTGTTGAAGAACATCTGAAGCTCGACAAGTAACAGGACTCATTTGATAGTCATAACTGTGACAAATTTCATCTCGCACCCACTCAAAGCAAGCTTTTGCGATCGCCGTTGGTGTCTCATATCCCGATGCGATTTGTTTAGCACATTCCATAATTTTGGGATGCTGCCAATCAATAAATTCGCTCACTTTTAAGTATTGTTCCATTTCCATAACTATGCCTCCTCGTACTGCTGTCGCTATGCTGGCTTTGCTACGAATGCTGGATAGGTTTTGTGTGCATCTGCATAAATCCTAAGTGCTACAGACATTTGCTGCCCTGCACTTTCTCCTTGTGCCTGAAATCAAGCAAATGTTTCAGGATCGACTTGAACTAACATAGTAATAGCCGACTGAGGTATTCGTAATTGCCCTCTAGTAAAGAACTCCTCCGATAGTGGTGGAATATCGGAAGTATCGATATCTTCATCGCTCATTGCGTCGATTCTAGCCCAGTCGGTTTTTGAGGTATTGTTCATAGCGTCTGCGTTCATGAGACAGTGACTTTCGCCCTGGAGATAATGCGAACTGTTTCCCGATCAGGCTCCGTGTAGACAACAACTACAACTCGTCCATCAAGTAAACTAATACCGATACATCAATCTTCACCATAATCATCCCGCTCATCTAATTCGACAACCATCGGTAGGTTGAAGATATGAAAAGCATCAGCGAAGTCAAACCCATGCTTTGCAAGGTTGCTTTAGTTTTT
>ENA-OFCX01000323-OFCX01000323.1-metagenomes-genome-assembly--contig:-NODE-323-length-26251-cov-9.387426_pt1 | contig 26251 bp, 27 predicted proteins | sample MGYA00153384_OFCX01 | MGnify analysis MGYA00153384
CCTTCGGGCAGTGAAGCCGCCAGCTTGGCGTAGTAGCCGAGCGTGAAGATCGCGCCGTCGATGTCGACCGCAGAGTCGTTCTTGACGGTGCCGCTGTTGGCGGTGGCGATGGCGTAGTAATCGTCGCGGTTGGCTTGCAAGACGCCTACAACCTTGGACAGCAACTCGCCACGCTGGCGGTAACCGATCGCCCGTAGCGCCGCACCGCCACGTTGGCGAGCGAAGTCGAAGCCGGGCGGTTCCGCGCCGACCTCTACTGGCGCTTGAACGTGATGGCGCTGACGATCGCGCCGCTGCTCGGTGAAGCGATCAAGCGCATCGCTGACGAAAGCAGCGTATCGTCGCTGTTCGACTGATGGCCGAGCGCACGCGCCTGATCGAACTGAACCATGTCATCGAAGATGGCATGATCACGTATAAAGGGCTGCCCGCGCCGATTATCTGCGATTACCTATCGCGCGCGGATTCACGTAACAATTATGCGCCGGGCACCGAATTCCAGATCGGGCGCATCGACATGGTCTCGAATACCGGGACGTATCTCGACACGCCGTTTCACCGATATGCCGATGGCGACGATCTTGCGGCATTGCCGCTCGAGCGCGTCACGGCGCTGCCCGGGCGCGTTGTGCGCGCAACAGCGAGTGTTGCCGTCGACATTGACAGGTTTGCGGGCATCGACGTTCGCGGGAAGGCGGTCCTGATCCATACCGGATGGGACCGGCACTGGCGAACCGATACATATTTCGAGGGGCATCCTTATTTGACTGCCAGTGCCGCAGAGTTGTTGCGCGATGCGGGGGCCGCGCTGGTCGGGATCGATTCGCACAATATCGACGACACCGCCGGATATGCGCGGCCGGTGCACAGTATCCTTTTGGGCGCGGGCATTCCGATCGTCGAGCATATGACCGGCCTTGCGCAGCTACCCGACGATGGTTTTCAGTTCCACGCCGCGCCACCGCGCGTGAAGGGCATGGGAACATTTCCAGTCCGCGCCCACGCCATATTGGATCGATAGCCCATGGTGCACATGAGCGATGTTGCCTTGGCAGAAGCGCTTGCTGACGCTGCTGCAGCCGCAATCCGCCCGTTTTTCCGCAGCAGCTTCGCGCTCGAAGACAAAACCGATGCGTCGCCCGTGACCGAAGCCGACCGCGCGGCCGAGGCAGCGATGCGGCGCCTTATCGAAGCCGAATATCCCCGCGATGGCATCATCGGCGAGGAATATGGTGAAAAACCAGGGACAACGGGCCGCATTTGGGTGCTCGATCCGATCGACGGCACGACCAGCTTTATTGCGGGCCGCCCGATTTTCGGGACACTGGTCAGCCTGATGGTCGATGGTTGGCCGGTCTTGGGCGTGATCGACCAGCCGATTTCCCGCGAACGCTGGTTCGGCATCACGGGGAAGCCGACGACATTCAACGGCAAGCCTGCAACCACGCGCCGCTGTGCCACGCTCGATCAGGCGTTGCTCGCGACGACATCGCCTCATCTGTTCGGCAATGATCAGGCCGTGTCGTTCTTGGCGCTCGCCAGCAAAGTCGCGCGGCGTCGCCTCATTTATGGCGGCGATTGCTACAATTATGGTCTGCTCGCTTCTGGCCATGTCGATCTCGTCGTCGAAGCGGGACTAAAGCTGCACGATTTCGCCGCACTGATTCCCATCGTCGAAGGCGCGGGCGGCACGATGTGTGATTGGTCGGGCGACCCGTTGAACGTTGACAGCGCGGGCGATGTCATTGCGCTGGGCGATCCTGCACGGCTCGAGGATGTGCTGGACGCATTGGCGCTGTCAGCCTGATTTACCAGTAACGCCAGAGCATTGCCGCAAGACCGGCCCACGCCGCGAGCACGATCGCCAGACCGATCCATCCGAGGCGAGAAACAGGCCGCTGCCCAGCGACTGCCCGACATTCCGCAATGAGAGCCGGGGGAATCAGCCTGAGCACCAGGGCCAAACCGAGCGGCACAAGGATAAGATCATCCAGATAGCCCAGCACGGGCACGAAATCGGGGATCAGATCGATCGGCGACAGCGCATAAGCGACGACTACCGCTGCAACGATCCGCGCCGCCAGCGGCGTTCGCGGGTCGCGCACGGCAAGTGCCAGCGCAGCGACATCGCGTCGCAGAGCCGCCGCCCACTTTCGGATGCGTTCGAACATCCGACCGACCATTGCAAATTTGCTTAGGCTTCGCTACTGGCCGCGACTTCAAAGCACGACCCGCTACGAATCGCCTGGCTGAAAGGGCTGCCAAGGCGACTTCAGGGACGTCATTCGAAAGGACGAAAATGCCCAAACTGAAGACCAAGAGCGGTGTGAAGAAGCGCTTCACGCTGACCGCGTCTGGCAAATTGAAGCATGGCGTCGCTGGCAAGCGGCACCGGCTGATCAGCCATAACGCCAAATATATCCGTCAGAACCGCGGCACCGAAGTGCTCGATAAGGCCGACACCCAGCGCGTGAAGCTGTGGTCGCCTTATGGCCTCGCATAGGAGCTAGCGGACCATGGCAAGAGTCAAACGCGGCGTAACTACCCGCGCCAAGCACAAGCGGATCTTGGAGAATGCGAAGGGCTATTATGGCCGTCGCAAGAACACCATCCGCATCGCCCGCCAGGCCGTCGAAAAGGCCGGGCAATATGCCTATCGCGATCGCAAGGTTAAGAAGCGTAGCTTTCGCGCTTTGTGGATCCAGCGCATCAACGCCGCCGTGCGCGCCGAAGGACTGACCTATGGCCAGTTCATCCACGCGCTGAAGCTGGCCAACATCGACCTCGACCGCAAGGTCCTGGCCGACATCGCGATGCACGAGGCCGCCGCCTTCTCGGCGATCATCGCGCAGGCCAAGGCGGCACTGCCGAAGGAAGCCGTGGCCGCGTAACGCGCTACGGGCGAAGAACAATGAAAGGGCGTCGCGGCGAAAGTCGCGGCGCCCTTTCCTTATGGCGCGACGGGCGAGCGCTCGAGGGCGGCGCGGTCCCAGTGGGCAAGATCGGCGGCGGCGGCGTAGGTCGACTGGAGGAAGGCGAGCAAGGTCGCTTCGGGGTCGGCGGCGGTGGCGACGGCTTCGTAGGGCAGGACGAACTCGCCAAGCTCGGTGTTGAAGCTGGCCTCGGCGGGCTCGATCGACGCTTTGCGGAAACCGGCGGGTTCGGGGTAGGCGTAAGCGTAGAAGATCGGCGGGGCGGGCATGGCGGCATTGCCGGGCCAGAAGCCAGCGCTCGACTCCTCGTGGCTGTACGCCTCGCGGGTGATTCGGTCGGGCAGGCCGGGTATTCCGCCGGGATGCGGCGGGGCGGGGCGGCCCGAAAAGCGGGACACGGCGAGGTCGAAGCTGCCCCACCAGAAATGCACCGGGCTGGCCTTGCCGACGAAGCCGGCGCGGAACTGCTCGAAGATTGGCACGATCAGCGCGAGCATGTCACGCACCCGCTCGGCGCTGGCGGGATCGTAGGCGCGCGGGGTGCGATCATCGGCGAACGGCATTGCATCGGGAAGTTCGTTGGGCGTGCCGTGGAAATTGGACGGCAAACCGTGGCGGTCGAGCATGGTGATGAAATCGCGGTGGAGCGCGGCGATGGTCAGGCCGTCGGCCAGCGCGACGCTGTCACTGGCGCCATCGCTGACCCGGAGCGTGATGGCATGATCGGTGAGATCGAGCGCGAGGGTGAAACTGCGGCCGTCAGGGCAGGCGGTCGGATCGGTCACCAGACCGGACGCCAGCGGATGAAGCGCGACCTGCCAGCCGTGATTGGCCCACGGCGCGTGGCTGACGCGGAGCTTGCCGAGCAACTGGCTGGCGAGGTGAAGCGTGGCGATGGTCGGCGAATCGCGGGCGACGTCGAGGGCGGGCCAAGGGGCGCTCATCGCGCTAGCTTACGCCTTCAGTCGAGCAGCGGGTAGGCCTGCAGCGTGAGGAATTCGTCGAACTCGGCGTCGGTGACGAGGGTGTGGAACAAGCGGCACGCCTGTTTGAGGTGGGGGACGTCGCCGAGCGCGGCGATCTCCTCCGCCAGCCAATGTTCGAACAGGTCGCGGCTGAACCGCGTCCCGTCATCGAACGGCGCTTCGAACTTGAGCCATTGCCACAATTGCGAGCGGCAGATTTCGGCGGTCGCGGCATCTTCCATCAGATTATAGAGCGGGACCGCGCCGCGCCCGCCGAGCCAGGCGGCGATATATTGCACCGCGACCCGGATATTGGCCCGCGCGCCCTCTTCGGTGCGGACGCCGGGATGGATTTCGAGCATCGCCGCGCGATCGGGGACCTGGGCGACGCGGCGGTCGAGCTGGTTGGGGCCGGGCATCGCCGCGAACGCGTCCATCGCGACGCCGACGAGCGCGGGGTGCGCGACCCAGGTGCCGTCGTGGCCATTGCGGACTTCGCGCTCCTTGTCGGCGCGGACCTTGGCCAAAGCGGCGTCGTTGGCGGCGGCGTCACCCTTGACCGGGATTTGCGCCGCCATCCCGCCCATCGCATGCGCGCCGCGGCGGTGGCAGGTGTCGATCAGGCGCAGCGAATAAGCCGCGAGAAAGGCCTTATCCATCGTCATCGCCGAACGATCGGGAGTCAGTCGGTCGGCATGGCCGCCGATCCGCTTGATGGTCGAGAAGATATAGTCCCAGCGGCCGCAGTTGAGCCCGACGATATGGTCCTTCAGCGCGTGGAGGATCTCGTCCATCTGGAAGGCGGCGTCGATGGTTTCGATCAGCACCGTCACGCGGGTCGAGCCGTGGCGCAGGCCAATCTGCTCCTCGGCGAAAGCGATGACGTCGCTCCACAATGCAGCTTCCTCGGCCGATTCTAGCTTGGGGAGATAGTAATAAGCGCCCGACCCGGCAGCGCGCGCGGCGGCGGCGTTGTGGAGCAGGTACAACGCGAAATCGACGAAGCCGCCGGCGAGCGACTGGCCATCGACGGTCAAGTGGCGCTCGTCGAGGTGGAGCCCGCGCGGGCGGACGATGAGCACCGCGAGATCCTTGCCCAGCGCGTAGGATTTGCCACTGTCGGGATCAGTAAAGGAGAGCGTGCCGCGCCAGCGATCGATGAGGTTGGCCTGCCCGTCGATGAGGTTATCCCACGACGGCGCGGTCGAATCCTCGAAATCGGCCATGAAGGTCTTCGCGCACGAGTTGAGCGCGTTGATGACCATCTTGCGGGTCGTCGGGCCGGTGATCTCGACCCGGCGATCGGCCAGATCGGCCGGGGCCGGTGCGACTGTCCAGTCGGCGGCGCGGATCGCGGCGGTATCGGTGCGGAAGTCGGGCAAGGCACCGGCGTCGTAGCGCGCCTGCACGACGAGGCGCGCCGCGAGCAGGTCGCGGCGGCGCTGGTCGAAGCGGCGGTGAATTTCGCCGAGCAGCTTGAGCGCGGCCGGGGTCAGTATCTCCCCGGCGCGCGGATGATCGCTTGGAGCGGCCTCGACCGACGGGCGGTCGAGCAGGGCTTCACTCACGCACGCGCCTCATGCGTGATGATGTAGCGCGTGGTCGCGGCGAGGCGATCGCGGAAGGTCAGTCGCTGCCATTCGGTGCGGGCACGCGTGGGGCTCGGGAACGGGCCCGAAATCTCCTCGGTGCCGGGAACGACTTCATCGAACTGGCAGTCGCGATACTCGCCGCCGATGACCCAATATTTCTGTGCCATGATGATCTACTCCTTAAGCTGCAGCTGCGGTGAATTGGTCGGCTTCGGTCGATTCGCCGAGCGCCGTGGTCGAAGAGGTTCCGGCCGACAGGGTCAGCGCGACCTTGTCGAAATAGCCGGTGCCGACCTCGCGCTGGTGGCGAGTGGCGGTGTAGCCGGTGGCTTCGCTGGCGAACTCGGCCTGCTGGAGCCGCGAGTAAGCCGCCATGCCCTCGTCGCGGTAGCCGCTGGCGAGCTCGAACATCGAATGGTTGAGACTGTGGAAGCCGGCCAACGTGACGAACTGGAATTTGTAGCCCATCTTGCCGAGTTCGGACTGGAACTTGGCGATCGTCGCCTGGTCGAGCTTGGCTTCCCAGTTGAAGCTGGGCGAGCAATTATAGGCCAGCATCTTGCCCGGATATTTGGCGTGGATCGCCTCGGCAAACTTGCGCGCGTCGTCGAGGTCGGGGTTGCTGGTTTCCCACCACAACAAATCGGCATGCTCGGCGAAGGCGAGGCCGCGGGCGATGCAATGATCGAGCCCGGTGCCGTCCTTGAGGCGGAAGAAACCCTCCGGGGTGCGCTCGCCGGTGAGGAACGGGCGATCGCGCTCATCGACATCGCTGGTGATCAGCTTGGCCGATTCGGCGTCGGTGCGGGCGACGACCAGGGTCGGGACGCCCATCACGTCGGCGGCGAGCCGCGCGGCGTCGAGATTGCGGATGTGCGCTTGGGTCGGGATCAGGACCTTGCCGCCCAGGTGGCCGCACTTCTTTTCGGCGGCGAGCTGGTCCTCGAAATGGACCGCGGCGGCACCAGCCTCGATATAGGTCTTCATGATCTCGAAGCAGTTCAACGGCCCGCCGAAACCGGCCTCTGCGTCGGCGACGATCGGGACGAACCAGTCGCGTTTCGCGCCGCCTTCGCTGACTTCGATCTGGTCGGCGCGCTGGAGCGTGCGATTGATCCGGCGGGCGAGTTCCGGCCCGGCGTTGGCGGGATAGAGCGACTGGTCGGGATACATTGCGCCGGCGGTGTTGGCGTCGGCGGCGACCTGCCAGCCCGAGAGGTAGATGGCATCGAGCCCGGCGCGGACCTGCTGCATTGCCTGGTTACCAGTGACGGCGCCAAGCGCACGGATGGGTTCGTCGCGCTTGAGCATTTCCCACAGGCGGTTGGCACCGCGGCGAGCAAGCGTCTGTTCGACCACGACCGACCCGCGCAGCGCCTCAACTTCCGCCGCGCCATAGCCGCGGGTGATGCCTTCGAAACGGCCGGTGGGTGCAGGAACCAATTGGTCAAAACTTGTCATTCACGATCCTTCAGGCGCATCTATTGTATGTCGCAGCGCAGCAAACACCGTGACGAGGCAAAGAGTCTCGGCAAAAAGAGTGCATGAGTCACAATATGACTTGTGGTTTTTGTATTAAGTTGACAGATTTAATCGATGAGCAACGCTAAACTTTTTCTTGGACAGCGCCTGCGCCGGCTCCGCCGCGATCGCGACATGTCGCAAACCGACATGGCGGCGAGCCTTGGGGTCAGCCCGTCCTATCTCAATCATCTCGAGCGCAACCAGCGCCCGGTGACAGCGGCGTTATTGCTCAAGCTGGCCGAGACGTATGAAATCGACGTGCGCAGCTTCGCCGCCGGCGGCGGGGCGAATACGGGACCCGAGGAACTGGCCGAAATCTTTGCCGACACCTTGCTCGGCGACCTTGGCGTGCCGCGCTACGAATTGACCGAACTGGCGCACAACATGCCGTCAATCGCCGATGCGGTGGCGCGACTCTATGCCGCGTTGAAGGAAGTCGACCGCGATCCCAGCCTTGCCACCGGCGGTGATGCGCGCGCTTTGGTGACGCCCGAGAATTGGGTGCGCGACTACATCCAGCAACATCGCAATCACTATCCAGCGCTCGAGGCAGCGGCGGAAACGCTGGGCGGGGCGCTGAGCGATCCGCTGTCGGTCGCCGAGCCAATGCGGCGGCGGCTGAAGGAAGCGTGGGGGATCACCGCGCGAGTGGTGCCGCAGGCCGAGCTCGGCAATGCCAGCCAGACCTTCGACTCCGACCGTCGGCAATTCCTGATCTCGTCATTGCTGCGCGCCGAGAACCGGACGTTCGCCTTGGCCTATCAATTGGCGCTGACCGAATTTGCCGACGTGATCGACAAGATGGTCGCCGACGCCGCCCCGCCCGACAAGGGAATCGGCGAATTGCTCCACATGAGCCTCGCCAATTACGCCGCCGGGGCGATCATGATGCCCTACGGCGCATTCCTGAAAAGCGCCGAGGAATATCGTTATTCGATCGACCGGCTGTGCGGGCATTATGGCGCCAATGTCGAGCAGGTCGCGCACCGGCTGACGACGCTTGGCCGCGCGGGCGCCCGAGGCGTGCCGTTCTTCATGCTGCGGGTTGACCCGGCGGGCAATATCTCCAAGCGCTACGCCGGCGAGAATTTCCCTTTCTCCAGGTTCGGCGGGACGTGCCCGCGATGGAACCTCCACGCCGCGTTCCAGGTGTCCGGCCAAGCGGTGACGCAGGTCATCGAGACTCCAGACGGCCAGCGTTACTTCACCGTGTCGCGGACGATCGAGCGGCCGATCAAGACCGCGCTGACCACCGGGCTGCAGGCGATCGGGCTTGGTTGCGACCTCAAGCATGCCCATAAATTGCATTGCGCCGACGGGGTGGATTTCAGCAATCCGGCGGTCACCCCGGTCGGTCCGGCATGCGCGATCTGCCCGCGCAACGACTGCTGGGACCGCGCCACGCCACCAGCCGGGCGGATGCTGGCGATCGACACATCACGCAAAACCATCTCGCCCTACCCGTTCGTCACCGGCTGAGCCTTTGCTTTTGCAGCGCGAGCTTGGCAAAGGCGACAGCCATGACGACTGATCCCGACACGCTTCGCAATGACTGGACCAAGCGGATTGCCGAGGCCGCCGGCGCGCCCGCGCTCGAGGCACTGCGCGTTGCGGCGCTGGGCAAGTCCGGGGAAGTGACCGCATTGTTGAAGACGATGGGGTCGCTGTCGCCCGACGAGCGGCAGGAGCGCGGACCAAAAATTCACGCCTTGCGCGAGGCGGTGAGCGCGGCGCTGGCGGCGAAGAAAGACGAGCTGGACAATATTGAGCTCGACCGGCGGCTGGCGACCGAGCGGGTCGATCTGTCGCTGCCGTCGGCGGAGAACCCCACGGGTTCGATTCATCCGGTCAGCCAGGTGATGGACGAACTGGCGGAGATTTTCGCCGATCTTGGTTTCGCCGTCGCCGAGGGGCCCGAGATCGAGGACGACTGGCACAATTTCACCGCGCTCAACATTCCCGAAACCCATCCAGCGCGGGCGATGCACGACACGTTTTACGTCGGCGAGGGCGATGAGCAGCGCGTGCTCCGGACGCATACCTCGCCAGTGCAGATCCGCACCATGATGAGCCAGCAACCGCCGATCCGGATCATCGCGCCGGGGCGGGTCTATCGCAGCGACAGCGACGCGACGCACACCCCGATGTTCCATCAGATCGAGGGGCTGGTGATCGATCGCGGGATCCACATGGGGCACCTCAAATGGACGCTCGAAACCTTTCTCAAGGCGTTCTTCGAGCGCGATGACATCGTGCTTCGGCTGCGCCCGAGCTATTTCCCCTTCACCGAACCATCGGCCGAAGTCGATGTCGGCTGGTCGATCGAGAAGGGCCGCCGTGTGGTCGGCGGGTCGGAAGGGTGGATGGAAGTGCTCGGCAGCGGAATGGTCCATCCGCGGGTTATCCGCGCCTGCGGGCTCGACCCCGACGAGTGGCAGGGCTTCGCCTTTGGCACCGGGGTCGATCGGCTGGCGATGCTCAAATATGGGATGGACGATTTGCGCGCCTTCTTCGACGGCGACCTGCGCTGGACCAGGCATTACGGCTTCCGCTTCCTCGACGTGCCGACGCTGAGCGGGGGAGTGGGGGCATGAGGGTTACAAATAGCTCTCCGGCGAAAGCCGGAGCGTTGGGAGAAAAGACGCGTGGCCCCCATCCGCGCAACGCTCCGGCCTGCGCCAGAGCACGTGAGGGCGGACGATGAAATTCACTTTGTCATGGCTGAAAGAGCATCTCGATACCGATGCTGACGCAACGACGGTCGCCGAAACGCTGACGCGGATCGGGCTGGAGGTCGAAAGCGTCGACAATCCGGCCGCGGCGCTGAAGCCCTTCGTGATTGCCAAGGTACTGACCGCGACACGTCATCCGCAGGCGGACAAGTTGCAGGTGCTGACCGTCGACACCGGCCACGGTGCGCCGCTGCAGGTGGTGTGCGGCGCGCCCAATGCGCGCGCCGGGATGATCGGTGTGTTCGGCGGGCCGGGGACCTATGTTCCGGGGAGCGATTTCACGCTCAAGCTGGCGTCGATCCGCGGGGTCGAATCGAACGGCATGATGTGTTCGGCGCGCGAGCTGCAGCTGAGCGATGAACATGAGGGCATCATCGAACTTGCCGCAGATGCGCCGGTGGGCGCGAGCTTCGCCGATTTCGCCGGACTGGACGATAGCCTGTTCGATGTCGCGATTACCCCCAACCGGCAGGATTGCATGGGTGTTCGCGGGATTGCGCGCGACCTGGCGGCGGCGCGGCTGGGGACATTGCGGCCGCTGGCCGAGGTGTATCGCCAGCCGTCGACCGCCCCAGTGGATGGCGAGGGATCGCCGCCCGATGTTCGCACTGACGATGTCAAAGGCTGTCCGGCGTTTTATGCGCAGGCGGTGAGCGGACTGGTCAATGGCGAATCGCCCGAGTGGCTCAAGGCCAAATTGAAGGCAGTCGGGCAGAAGCCGATTTCGGTGCTGGTGGACATCACCAATTTGCTGACCGTCGATCTCGGGCGGCCGCTGCATGTCTATGACCGTACCAAGCTGAGTGGCACCCTGGTCGCGCGTAAGGCCAAAGCGGGCGAAAGCGTGGTCGCGCTCAACGGCAAGATCTTCACGCTCGACGAGACGATGACGGTGATCGCCGACGATGCCCAGGTCCACGACATCGGCGGGATCATGGGCGGCGAGCATAGCGGCGTGTCGGCCGGGACGACCGACATCATCATCGAATGCGCGTACTTCGATCCCGAGCATATCGCCCGGACCGGGCAGAAACTGCTGTTGACGAGCGATGCACGGACGCGGTTCGAGCGGGGGGTCGATCCGTCGTTCCTCGACGAAGGGCTGGCGATCGCGACGCGGCTAGTGATCGATCATTGCGGGGGCAAGGCGAGCCCGGTGATCCGCGCGGGCGAGCCGCCGGTGACCGAGCGGCGGGTGGCGTTCCTGCCCCAGCGGGCGAAGACCTTGGGCGGAATCGACGTGCCCGAAGCAGAGCAGGTCGCGATCCTCGAGCGGCTTGGATTTCGGATCGACGGGCGCGAGGCGATTGTTCCCACTTGGCGGCGTGACGTCGACGGAAGCGCGGATTTGGTCGAGGAAGTCGCGCGGATGGTGGGGTATGACAATATCCCCTCGACCCCGCTGCGGCGCGCGGAAGGGGTGGCCAAGGCGACCGCGACGCGCGGGCAGATGGTCGAGCGCAAGATGCGCCGGGCGGCGGCGGCGCGGGGGCTCGACGAAGCGATCAACTGGAGCTTCATCGGTGAGGCCGAGGCGGCTTTGTTCGGCGGCGCGGCGCATGTGCTGGCTAACCCGATCAGCGAAGAGATGAAACATATGCGGCCGTCGCTGATCCCGGGATTAGTGGCGGCGGCACGGCGCAACGTGGTTCGCGGTGCGAGCAGCATCGGCCTGTTCGAAGTCGGGCGCCGATATCTGGCCGATGGCGAGAAGCCGACCGTCGGACTGGTGCTGGCCGGGGAGAAGAGCCAGCGCGGGTGGCAGAGCGGGAAGGCCACGACGTTCGACGCATTCGATGCCAAGGCGGAGGTGTTAGCGTTGCTTGAGGCGGTTGGTGCACCGGTTGCCAATTTGCAACTTGCGATGGACGCGGGGGCGACTTGGCATCCCGGGCGATCGGCGAGATTGTCGTTGGGGAACAAGGTGTTGGCGGTGTTCGGGGAATTACATCCGCGAATCGCCAAGGCGCTCGACGCACCCGCCAATTTGGTCGCGGCGGAGCTGTATCTCGACATGATCCCGGCGCCGCGAAGCAATGAGCGCGCGCGCGCCGCCTTCGCGCCGCCGGCGTTGCAATCGCTGACCCGCGACTTTGCGTTCATGGTGCCGGCCGAGCTTGCCGCCGATGCCTTGGTGCGCGCGGTCAAGGGGGCGGACAAGGCGCTGATCACTGCGGCGCGGGTGTTCGATCGCTACGAAGGCGAAGCGGGATTGAGCATGGCGGTTGAAGTGACGTTGCAGCCGACCGACAAGAGCCTGACCGATACCGAGATTGGCGAGGTGTCGGCCAAGATCATCGCCGCCGCCGGGAAACTCGGGGCGAGCCTGCGCAGCTAATTGAGGGCGTTGATCGCTGCGTGGACCCGGGCTTCGACGTCGTCGCGCTTGAGGCCTGGCGGAATGATCTCACCGACCTTGAAGTGGATCGTGCCCGAGCGCTTCGGTCCCTTGCGCGGCCACAAGGTGCCGCTGTCCTGCGCGATCGGGACCACCGGCAGACCGAGCGCACGGTAGAGCCCCGCGAAGCCCGGCTGGAGCGGGGGCGATTCGCCCGGATCGACGCGCGTTCCCTCGGGGAAGATCAGCACCGGGCGACCACCGGCAACCGCCGCCTTGGCCGCGACCATCATCACGCGCAGAGCGCTTGCACCGGCGTCGCGATCGACCCCGATCACGCCGTAGCGAAGGCAGACCCAGCCGAAGAAGGGAATCACCGTCAGTTCGCGCTTCATCACCACCACCGGGGTGCGGGCGAAGCGCAAGGTATCGACCGCTTCGACCATCGCCTGATGCTTGACCGCGATGAGGTAGGGACCGGCGGGAATCTCCCCGTCCCACGCAAAGCGGATGCCGAGGATGTGCTGGACGAGCCAATAATGACCTGCCGACCAGGCGTGAACCTGGCGCCGGACGGGACCATTGCCGAACGGCGAGACGATGATCACGCTGGTGACGTAATAGGCCGTTTCGAGCACGAACAGAATGTTGAACAGCAGGGTTCGCAGCGCGGCCATCAGATGTCGAGCCAGACCGCCATGCGGCGCAATATGTACTTATTATACTCGGTGAACAGAGTCATGAAATTGGGGTCGCTCCTGACCGCATCGGGAATGATGGCCGCCTTGCCATCGAGCTGGCGATCGAATTCGAAGGATGCGCGGCGCATGTGCCAATCGCTGGTGATCAGCCGCGCCGATTTATAGCCGCGCTTGGCCAGCCAGCGGCCGGCTTCTTCGGCATTCGAGCGGGTGTCGACCGATTCCGACCCCAGATCGACGCAGCAATCGACCAATTTGCGCTGCCCGTGGAGGCGGCGGACGATATCGTCCTTGGTCACCGACGGATCGGCCCCGGCGATCAGCAGGCGCTTGCCGCCGCCCGCCTTGAGCACGTCGATGGCATGTTCGATCCGCCCGGTGCCGCCGGTGATGGCGACCAGCGCATCGACTTTTGGCGTATCGGCGGGCGCCGGATCGGCGAGCGACACCCCGAACAACAGGAAGCCGAGCGCATAGACGATCAGCAGCAGGGCGCCGAAGCGGAGGATCACAGGCTGGTCCTCAGCGCCTTCATGATCGCGAGGCGCGCGACGATGGTGGCGAGGATGGTGGCGAGGATCGGCAGCGAGGCGAGCAGCAATATATCGCCCGCCCCGAGCAATGGTCCGCCGGTGAGATCGGCCAGCCAATGCGAGCCGCCCCCGGCGATCAGCAGCAGGACGATCCCGGCGAGCACCGCGCCCGCCGTTCCGCCAGTCAGCGCGTCGAGCGCGATCTTGCGCTGGAACAGCCGCGCGACCTGGTCATCGGTCGCGCCGATGCCGTGCAGCACGTCGATCGTCGAACGGTGCGTATCGAGCGTTCCGCGGGCAGCGAGCACGACTGCAGCGGCGGTGGCGAGTGCGATCAGCAGGACCAGGATCAAGGCCAGCCAGCTCAAGGCGCGAACCGCGCGCAGGACGGGGCCGAGCGATTCCTGATGCGCGACGAACCGCGCGCCGGGAACGCCCTGTTCGATGCGCCTGGCGATCGCGGCGGCGTCGGCAGTGGGGGCGAGATCGACGTCGATCATTGCCGGGAGCGGCAGATCGGCGGTCGCGCCTTCGGGCCCGAGCCAGCGCTGGAGGATATCGCGCATATCTTTTTCCGAGACCGGGCGGACTGACGTCACCCCCGGAGTGGCGGTGAGCAGCTGCGTTGCGGCGGCGGCCTTCGAGGCGCCATCGGCGATTTCGACCGAGTAACGGTTCTGCACCCCCGCCGAGACGACCCGCGCCGAGCCGAGCAGGGCCAGTCCGGCGGCGCCGATCACCACCATGACGAACATCATGATCGCGATGACGTAAGGCGTCGGGCCCTGCAGGCGGCCGCCGGGGATGAGGCGGCGCTCGGCGGGGGTGGCGGCGATCATCCCAAACATCAGGCGAGGCCCTCGGCACTGCGCGGCGGATTGCGCAGCGATCCGGTCGGGTCGACCATCGCGCCATTGTCGAGCCGCAGCATGTCGGCGCCCGGCGTCGCGGCGATCAGCGACAGATCATGCGTGGCGATCATGATCGTGGTGCCGAGGCGGTTCAACGCGGTCAGCAGATGGAGGATGCGCGATGCCATTTCCGCGTCGACGTTGCCGGTCGGTTCATCGGCGATGAGCAATTCGGGCCGGGCGATGACCGCGCGGGCGATGGCGAGGCGTTGCTGCTCGCCGCCGGACAAGGTTGGCGGGGTGGCACTGGCGCGATCGGCGAGCCCGACCCACGCCAGCATCTCCCGCACCGGGCCTTCGACATCGACCCCGTCGGCCCCGGCGATGCGCAACGGCAGCGCGACATTGTCGAACGCAGTCAAATGACGGATCAGCCGGAAATCCTGGTAGATCACCCCGATCCGGCGGCGGAAGCCGGGCAGCGCCTCGCGCGGCAAGTCGCCCAGCTCCTGATCGAACAATCGCACCCGGCCGCGGGTCGGGCGCTGCGCCAGATAGAGCAATTTGAGCAGCGACGTCTTGCCCGCGCCCGAGGGGCCGGTGAGGAAATAGAAACCGCCGCGCGCCAGCCGGAAGTCGACGTCGCGCAGCACCTCGGCACCCGTGCCGTAGCGTAACCCAACCCGGTCGAATTCGACGATCGTCGACAGCTTCATTCCCCCTTGGGCGCACGTCGGCCCGCATAATTCCCCTTAACTGACACAGGGACGCCCGCCTTGCCAATGGCGGCGACATGCTGTTTATCGACCTACCGCCATTTGCGCGAAGGCCGCTGAACCCAATGATCCTGACCTGCCCTGCCTGCACCACCAAATATGTCGTCAAGGATGGCGCGATTCCGCCAGCCGGACGCCAAGTGCGCTGCGCATCGTGCAAGCATAGCTGGCACCAGGACCCCGAGGCGTCGGATTCGGCGGCGACCCAGGATCATCCCGAAGAGCAGGTGGCGTCGGCGTGGAGCCAACCGCAGGTCGATCAGGTGATGACCAACGAGCCGGTTGCGGAGGCGTCAGCGATTGGCGAGGCGGTCGAGGCGCCGCCGCCCCCGGCCGCACCGCAGCCAATGGTCGACGAACGCCAGTGGGCGCCGGTCGAGCCGGCATCGGCGTGGGACGAGCCTGCAGCCCCGGTCGCGGCCGCGCCGGCGCAGGAGGATTTCGAGCCATTTTACGATCACGAGCCGATCGACGAGCGGCCCAGGAGCAAATTGCCGTTGCTGGCGATGCTGGTGTTGCTGGTCGCACTGGTGGCAATCGCCTTCTGGTTCCTCGCCCCGGCGGAGATGAAGGCGCGGGTCGGCATTGCTTCGGCCGGATCGTCGCAACTCGACGTGGTGCTCAATGCGCCTAACAGCCAGAAACTGGCGAGCGGGAACAATTTGTTCACGCTGAGCGGGCGGATCGTCAACGGGACCGACCAGATCCAGACGGTGCCGCCGATCCAGGCCGAATTGCTCGATGCGGGCAAACATGTCGTCTATAGCTGGACGATCCCGCCCCCCGCGCCGACCTTGCAACCGAGTGCGAGCGCGCCCTTCAACAGCGCCGAAGTCGATGTCCCCGATGGTGGAAAGCATATCCGCGTGCGGCTTGGCGGACCAGCCTAACCCTATGAATTTATTCGAATTCTACTAATAAAGCGGGGCGGTTTTTGCCATCCTCGCCGCGGACGGTCTTGCGTTCGAGCTTGTGTTCGCGGCGATCGTCGGCGCGGTCGAAATGCACTTCGGTGCCGGCCAATATGGTGACGCTGACCCGGGCGACGGCGGTGGCCGGCGCGGGCTGCGCGGCGATGACGGCGGCGAGGAACAGGGCGACCATCGTTCCGGGCTAGCGCGCGATGTGGTCATGGTAAACAGCGCGTTACCCATTGTCCCGGCGCGGGACGGATCAACGGCGGTTGCGCGGGTCGGGGGGCTTTGCTAGAGGCCGCGCCTTGCCAGAGCGGTGGGGAGATATTCCCGTCGCTTTTCACGATGCGGTCGTGGCGGAACTGGTAGACGCGCAACGTTGAGGTCGTTGTGGCCGAAAGGCCGTGGAAGTTCGAGTCTTCTCGACCGCACCATCTATGCCCCCGCCACTCGCGGGCGGCGCTGGCGATGCTTCATTAACCATGAAGTCGTGCGAGACGACTTTGCGCGGTGCCTATTGGGCGAGCAGGGTCTTAGTTGGCAGGAGCCAAGGTCTTAGTTGGCAAGAGCCAGGGTCTGGGCGGGGTGAACCTTGATCGGGCCGAGCCGGGCGAGCGGCTTGTCGCTCGAGATGGTGACCGTTGCATCGAGCGCGGTGCTGGCAGCGATCGCCTTGGCGGTGGCCGGGGTCAGGCGCAGGCGATAGGTGCCGTAGCGGATGCGTTCGAACAGGAAGTAACCGTCGACATCGGTGACCTGGATGCCGAGCACCTCCCCATCGATCCCGACGAGCTGGATCTCGAGCCCTTCATAGCCGCTGCCGTCCTGCTTGACCGCAAAGCCCTCGGCTCCGCCGCCGCCAACCAAAGCGATGTCGACCTGGGCCGCAACACCGGGGCGGGGGATCACGACCTGGACCGGCTTCGAGGGCGCGAGCGCGGGGTTGGCGAGGCTCGACTGGTCGATGCCGATCGCCACCGGGAGATAGGGTGAAAGCCCGCCGACGCGCGTTGTCCCGTGCTTGTCGGTCGGCAGTTCGGCGAGCCTGAGGCCAGCGGTGATGATCGCATCCTTTTCGACCGGTTCACCCGGATCGAGGCGGCCGTTCTCGTTGAGGTCCTCGAACACCCGCGCCTGGACGGTTCCGGTCGTGGCCAATTTGTCGCGCGTCGGACGGAGGCCGCCGTGGTGGAACGGATCGAGCGCGAAGTTGAGGTTGATCCCGGCCGCAACCGAGCCATCGCTCGCCGCTTCGCCGGTCAGCGCGATACCGAGGGCATTGAAGCGGCGGATGTAACTCAACCGCCCGCGATAACGTTTGCTCGAGGCTTCGTAGGCGACCCCGGCTTCCCAGTCGGTCCGCTCCCCCGCCGACCAATAGGCCGAGACTTCGGCGCGATCGAAATGGCTTTCCGGGCGCAATTCGAAATTGGCCGAGCCGCGCAGGCGGATCCGCCCGACCCGCGCCGAGGCGAGCAGGGTGGTGTCGACCCGGTCGGTAGTGACCGCGCCGGACTGGTCATACTTTCGTCGGAAAATGGTTTCGCTGTTGAGATTGAAACGCCCGAACGAGGCACCGAGCCGCGCCGCCGCATCAAGCTCACGCGAGCCATCGATGTGGGTTGCAAGCGCGACGTCGCCGCTGATCGGGAACACCGCATGGCCGAGGGTAATCGGTACCGCGAGGCTGAGGCGATGCTCGGATTTGAGCGCTTCGCCACGCTCGTTGGTGGCAGCGAAGCCGTTGGCGCGGAAGGTGGCGGCGGAGAGATTGACCGGGCCGAGCTTGGCAATGACCTGTGCGCGCGCCGCGAAGCGCCCGTGGCTGTCGACCGCAGCAGCGACTTCGCCGAGCGCGGGCCCGACGCTGAAACGGACCGACCCTTCGATGAAGGTCAGTCGTTCATCCTGGATTTCGGCCGATCGCACCAACGCCGCGACCGACAGGCGCTTGCTGATGCCGTAGCGCGCCTCGGCCACGATTTCCGGGGATTTTCCGGGTCGATAAATGGCTTCGGCGGGGGAATTGGTCTGGTTGGTCGGTGGCCCCTGGCCAAAGGCGATGGTCGGCTTGTCGGGTTGCCTGACCCCGGCCCAATACCATAATTTGCCAGGCGGGACATTGTCCTGGCCGACGTTGAGCGTCTGTTCACGCCGCTGGACCTGGCCTTGCGGACCGTAGAGGATGATTTCGAAGTGATTGTCGCCATAGTGCAGATCGACATTCTCGAAATGGTAGCGCCCGTCGGAGGTTTTTTCCGAGAAGGCGACCAGGCCGCCGTTGCGATACAGTTCGGCATCCCAGCCGTCGGGCAATTCGCCGGTGAACGACGTGCGGTCGAACGAGGTCGGGGTGTTGATCGGTTGGTTGGAGATCATCGCCCCGCGACCCGAGCTGGCCGAGGCGCCGCCAAAGGTGCTGCGAAGCGGATCGATATCGCCGATCGCGACCTGGGTGGCGTGAAGCGGGCCGAGGATATTACCGTCGGGGTCGTAGCGGTAGAGCTTGGCGTGAACCGAATCGATAAAGCTGCGTCGGCCGCTCGAGATGCGCAGCTCGTAGGACATGGCAGCGATTTCACCCGCAGCGGCGACCGCCATCGAGCGATCGATGCGGACGCCGGTTTTCGCGCTGTAGGTCGCACCGGCGCTGACCACGAACTCCAACGCGGGGGCGCGCCACAAGCGGTATGGAAGGCGCACGCGCGGCATATTCTTGAGATCGACCGGTTGATTATATTTGAGCGACGCCGCGCGAAGGCGGCGTTCGGCAGCCAATTCGACCGGAAGCTTGAAGTCGCTCCCAACCAGCAACATCGAATGGGCGGTCACCGGCTCGAGCGTGACGCCGAACCAGCGCGCCAAGGCTGCGGCGTTGGCGCACCAGCCCTCGGGAACGTCGCGGATATCGCCTGCTGCTAATGATTCGCGTTTGCCTTTGACCGTGACGCTGTGGTCGGCGGTGTTGATGTCGATCGTCTGGTCCTGCTTGAACGCCCATCCGGTCGCGCGATGCGCGGTCAGGTCGATCTTCATCGGCACATCGAGCGCATTGATGAAATCACCGAGCACCAGGCAGGTGCCGGTCGGGGTCGCATACGCGCGCACCCCGTCGCCGAGCCGCAGTTGGCGCAGCTGGACGTCAAGCATGAATTGCTCGTCGGGATCGGCCCGCCAGCTGTCAGCGGGCGGCGCGGCGGTCATCGACGCGGTTGCGCCGGCGCCCAGCAACGCCAGCGCCGCAAGGGCATGACGCCACCAGCGGGTCGCAATCCCCACGATGTTGCTCCGCGCCTCCGGATGCCCCTAGCGAAGCACCGCGCTGGTCTCGGCGGCGAGGATCGGGCCGGTATCGCTATTTTCGAAGAATTGGACGGTCACCGGACCACTCAGCGCGCCGGCATAATCCTTGGCGCGGGGAACGACGATCGTCCGGCCGGTGATTTCGGGATAAAGCGCGACGCCCTTGGTCATCGCAATCGGATCCTTCACGCCGGCCTTGATGACGCGGATTTCGCCGTACATCGAGCGTTGGCCGAGACGCGACAGCTGGAGCGAGACGGCGTCCTGGCCAGGCTTGCCGACCGGGTGGACGTCGGCAATCCCCGCCTTGGCGGTGAGGTTGCCCAAGCGAACGATGACCGGGATGGTGACGCCGTAAATCGGGATCAGCTGGAAGGCGAGCCCGGTCGAGGCCTTGGGATCGGACACCGGCTTGGGATCGGGAATGGCGCGGAACAGCAGATGCACGCGATATTCGCCATCGGCGAGACCGGCGGGGGCGTGCGCCGAAACGCGGATCGCCTGCGGCTGGTTGGGCGGAAGGGTGACCTTGCGCGGGGCGAAGACGATCATGTCCTGCGCGGCTTTCTCAAGCGCGTTGGGCTCGGTCACCTCGATCAGCTTGCCGTCGGGGCTCATCCGCCGAAGCTCGGCCGAAATGCGATAGGTGGCGGTGCCTTCACCGACATTCTTGAGGATGATCTCGGTCCCGCGGCCGCCGTTGAGGATCACGCGGGTTGGAGCGACCAGCAGATCGCCGATGCCGGCCGTGGCCGGAACCGCCGCAAGGCCCGTCGCTGCAACGGCCAGAGCGCAGAGAAAATGACGCATGATGAAACTCCCCACCAAGGCCGCCGGGGGGCAGCCGATATGGAGAGACTTTGGTCCATAATGGTTAGCATCTTCCTAACCATCTCCAGCAATTTCCTGGCAAGCGGCGCTACCATCGCTCGGTAAGGCGGCATAAACGAAAAAGGGGCGGCGGCCGATTTGGCCCCGCCCCTTCGTCGTGATAATTATTCCGGCTTATTGATAGTCGGCAGTCACCGTGAAAGTACCCGCATAGGTCCCGGCGGCGGTGAGTTCATTCACCGTCACTGACCCACCGACGTAAAAGTCTTTCCCCGGCGAACCCGAATTGGGCAAAGTGATGGTGTAATTGCCCGTACCGCTGTTGGCGGCGATGCTGTTCTTGGTGGTCAGCACCAGCGTCGGCGGCACGCCGATCGCGCCCACCAGGCTCAGCGTCACCGAGGTCGGGACGTTGAACGTGATGTTGGCATTGTTGGTGCCCTGGAGGTTGAACAAAGCCGACTTGACGGCGCCGGTGCAGGTGAACGCAGCGGCGCAGAAGGTCGTCGTCTGCGTCGCCGCGGCATCGACGGTGAACGTGCCGGTGAAGGTTGCAGTCGATGGCGTGATGATATTGCCGAGGTCGAGCGTCTGGCCACCGGTCAGCACCAAAGGCTTGAGGATCTTGGCATTGACGGTGGCGTTGGCGGTCACTGCCTGGGCAGCGGCCGGAAGCATCGTTATCGCCGTGAAGGCAGCGGCGGCAGTCATGATCTTGAAACGGTTCGTCATATTATCCCCACTCACAAAAAGGACCATTCCGGTCACAAGGTAAGTGTGTCGTTAACCCTCTCCCCTTTCAAAACGGCTCAACAACATGGTTAGCGCGGCGTTAATCAGTGTCTCAAAAGAAAGGGGCGGGAAGTTCCCTCCCCGCCCCCAGTCGGTCTGGTCGGCTATCGCTTAGAGATATTCGGCCGAAACGACGAACGTCTGCTGATAGAGGCCGGTCGGCACGTCACCGCGAACCGACAGCGTGCCGCCGACGGTGAAGGTCGCCGAATCGCTCAATATGCCGCTGTTGAGGACGTAGTTGGTCTTGCCGTCATTGTCCGTATCGGTACTCAGCTTTAGCTTCAGCGAAAGATAGGGTGGCAAGCCGCCGTCGAGATCGACCGGAGCGGTCGGGATCGACACCTGGACGCTTTCGCCAGCCGCGCCGGTCACGACGAACGTCGCCGCTTGCTTGGCAGCCGAGCAGGCCCAGGCCGCATCGCAGCCGCCAAACGCGCCGGCGGTCGACACGTCAAACACATAAACGGTGGCCGGAACAACGCTGGTGCTCTTCACGAGCACGCCGAAGTCGAGCAGGCCGCCGGTCGCGTCGATCGACAGCGGCTGGAGGATGCGCACCTTGGCACTCCCATTGGCAGTCGCCGGATTGCCGTTGGCGGCCATCGCCGGCGTTGCAACCAGCGCGAGGCCGGCAACCGTGGCGACGAGCGCCGTCTTCGTCAGAAACTTGATCATGATGATAATCCCCACTTGTCCGAATGTACGCGGCTTCGTGAACGCTGGTGTCAGGTCCGCTCTTCCGTAGCGCCTCATTAACCGCGACCGCTTACGGCTTTGCTCAGCACCATGGTTAAGCCAGCGTTGAGGAATCGTCCGTTGTGGACGCGACTTTCTTCAGAGATAGTCGACGGTGATCGGGATATCGCCGCGATAGGCGCCATCGACATTGCCCGACACCGCAATCTCGCCGCCGAAGCGGAACGTCAGCTGGCCGGCCGAATCGAGCCGTGCCGCGGTCGGCAGGTCGCTGGTGAGGTTGGTCAGGCGGATCGCGCTGCCGCTCAGGCTGGTCAGCTCGATCGCGCCGGGAAAGCCGATCCGCACCAGCCGCCCCGGCTCGCCGGTGACGATCACGCTGCCGACCATCGCGCGGCCGTTCATCGTTTCGATCGAACCGCTGGAGGAGCTCGACCCGTCAGGTGACAGGCGCGCGGTGCCGATCGATGAATCGCGCAGGATCAACTGGTCGAAATCGAGCCGCGCCTGAATGTCGAGACGGATTGGGACCGATTCTCCTTCCACGTCGGGGGTAGTGGTCGGGGTGTCGCACAAGCGGCACTGCGCCGACGCCGTGCCAGCCACGAGCAATACCCCGGCAAGCAGGGCGATCGAGGGCAGCAGTGCGACACGCAAAAGCGACATGATGCCTTGATATTGGGCGAGGAATGAAAACATGGTTAAGACCCGCTTCACCAGCAGGGCTTCAGGAGAATACATATGGACACGCCCAACACCACCGCCCCCGCCGACACCGACTGGCGCTCGAAACTGACCCCCGAGCAATATCGCGTGCTCCGCCAGTCGGGGACCGAACCGGCGTGGACCGGCGAATTGCTGAGCAACAAGGCCGATGGCGATTATGTCTGTGCCGGATGCGGTGCGCCGTTGTTCCGCAGCGACGACAAATACGACAGCGGCAGCGGCTGGCCGAGCTTTACCGCGCCAATGGGCGGCGATGCGGTTGCCGAGGAGACGGACTCGACCCTGGGCATGGTCCGCACCGAAGTGAAATGCGCCAAATGCGAAGGCCATCTCGGCCATGTCTTTCCCGACGGGCCGGGCCCCGAGGGACTGCGGTATTGCATCAATTCGGCGTCGCTCGGGTTCAAGGCCGATGGGGCTGCCGATGGCGAGTCGGGCAAGGATAAAACCGAACAGGCGGGCTGACTCTTGCCGCGCCGCCGGCTTCTTCCTATCGCTTGCTCCTGAATGGCTCGATCTTCCTCGTCCTCCGTCGGCTCCAAGCTCGCGACCGTGTTCAAATACGGGTTAGCCGCCGCCGCAGTCGGCTTGCTGGCGCTGATCGTTGCGGTCGTCGTCGCGATGCAGTCGCTGCCGAGCTACGACGAACTGGCGAAGCGCAACGACCTGGGCCAGATGATCCGCATCCGCGCCGCCGATGGCAGCGTGCTGGTGACGATGGGGCCGAGCTTTGGCCAATGGCTGCCCTACGACAAGATTCCGGCGACGATGCGCGCGGCAATGATCTCGGTCGAGGACAAGCGCTTCCGCAATCATTTGGGGATCGACCCGATCGGCATGGCGCGATCGGTCAAGGTGCGGGTGGACACTGGCCGCTGGAAGCAGGGCGGATCGACCATAACCCAGCAATTGGCGCGCAACATCTTCCTCACCAACAGCCGCACCTTCGGCCGTAAGGCACGCGAAGGCGTGTTAGCGCTGGCGCTTGAGCGCAAGTTCAGCAAGGATCAGATCCTCGAACTCTACCTCAACCGCGTCTATTTCGGCGGCGGTGCCTATGGCGTCGATGCTGCCAGCCGGAAATTCTTCGGTCACCCCGGCGACACGCTATCAATCGGTGAAAGCGCAATCATCGCGGGGCTGGTCAAGGCACCGTCCAACTATTCGCCCAGCGCCGACGCCAAAGCCGCCGTTGGACGGGCACGTGTCGTGCTAGACGTCATGGCCAAGCAGGGTCTTTTGACCCCAGCGCAGGTTGCCGCCGCAAATCCCGCAAATGTGACGCTTGCGCCCGAGCCGAAACAGAACAGCGTTCGTTATTTCACCGATTGGGCCTTGCCCCAGCTCGATACGCTGATCGATGAAGGCGGGGAACCCATCGACGTCTGGACCACACTCGATCTCACCATGCAGCGCGCGGCCGACGATGCCATCCGCACAAATACGCCCGGCAAAGCGCAAGGCGCGCTTGTATCACTTGACCGCGACGGCGCCGTGCGCGCGATGGTCGGCGGAAAGGATTATGTCGCATCGATCTATAACCGTGCGACGCAAGCTGTCCGCCAGCCGGGATCGGCGTTCAAGCTGTTTGTTTACCTCGCTGCGATCGAATCCGGTTACACGCCCGGTGACATGGTCGTTGACGAAGCCGTCGACATCAATGGCTGGAAACCGCGCAACGCCTCGCGGCGCTTTTCGGGCGAAATCAGCTTGCGAACGGCATTTGCCTATTCGGTCAATACAATTGCGGCTAAACTCGGGGCCGCGGTCGGCACGTCATCGATTGCCAACATGGCGCGGCGTTTCGGTATTTCGACACCGATCAATACTGAGCCTTCGATGGTGCTGGGGACGTCCGACGTCCGCCTGATCGACATGACACGCGCCTTTGCCAGTGTTGGCAGCAACGGCATCGCTGTTGCGCCGTATGGCATCGTGAAAGTGACGACCGGACAAGGCGAAGTGCTCTACCAACACCGCCCGAACACGAGCCAGGTTCTTGTTGCGCCAGCGGTGGCGGCACAGATGATCGATCTGCTGCAGACGGCGGTCAATACCGGTACCGCGCGCGCTGCACAGATCGGACGGCCTGTTGCCGGCAAAACCGGCACGACGAGCTCAAATAAAGACGGCTGGTTTCTCGGCTTTTCCAGCGGGATCACAACAGGCGTCTGGATGGGGCGCGACAATGCCGATCCTATCCGCGGCCTTGAAGGCGGGCGAGCGCCGGCGCAGGCATTTGCACAATATATGAAAGTGGCTGTCGCGAAACGGCCCGTCGAACAGTTCATGACCGAAGTAACGCTGCCCGAATGGCAGTTAGAGCCCGACGAGGAGGCCTATTTCGGCAATGCCGACGAACAAATCTATCTCGACGAAAATGGTGTTCCTATCGAGCCCGAGCCAAGTGTGCGAGAGCCAGAGCCAGACGCAAACCCCGATGTTCAGGTACCTCAGCAATTCGATCAGAAATGGATCGACGGCGTGCTGGGTCGCGAAGGTCCGCCGCCACCGACTAAGCCGACCGTGACACCGCGACCGACAGCGCCGCCACCAAGGTCGAGGACGCCGCAAGACGACGAGGATCAAGTGGCACCGCGCCCGATCCAGTGAAGCGCCGTGCCATTGTCGCGGAGCCAGCGGCGCGCGGGGCCGGGATCGCTACCGTATAATGTCGCTGCTAGACCATGAAAATCGCGGCTGTGATCCATGTGAATGCGATGCGCGACTTCATGCGCGACGGTCGCAAGGCGGACATATGACGGTGTCAAAATGAGCCGCCAGCTATAGCGGATGTCACCCGACGACGCACAGCTGCCCCAGCGTGATTTCGGGTCGCCGATCCCCACCTTGCCAACGGCAATGCCGTGCGCATCGGCAAGTGCCAGCGTTTCGCGCGTTAATGTTTCAAGCGCGTATCGTTTCAGAAATCGCACAACCCGCGCCGGCATTTGTCCGATCGGACCACCAACGCGTAACCTGCCGGGCAGCAGGGTCGGGAGCCTGGGATAATCGGCGGACCAGTCGACGACTACGGCTTCGCCCGCGACATTGAGTGTCATACCCGGCAAGAGCGGAACCGCCTGCGGCATTTTGGCCAGTTGCGCCTCGATCCACGGGCGCTTGGCTGCCGCCCAAGCAAGCGCCGGACGCAATGGCGCACGCAGCGGCAAGCTCAAGCGAACGGTGGCATCGCGCGGATCGATGCTGAGCCGCAGGCCCTTTGCTCCACGTCGGCGAATGATGATCAGCGGCTGTTCACGCCCGCCGCCCGAGAACATCAGGTCAGAGGTCATCGCGTTCGACAAGATGCATTTCGAGATCGCCGGCATCGACTTCCGAAATCGTCCAGCCACGCACCGACCGGCCCACGGCATGAACAGTCTCGCGGTCACCGCTGTTCAGATAATGCCAATCGGGCAACGGTCGGCCATCGGCGCGGAGCACATAGGCACAACTCGGGGGCAGCCAGTCCATCGTTTCGAGCTTGGCGGGCGTCAGCCGGATGCAGTCGGGGACGAACATATGGCGGTGCTTGTAATCCGAGCATTGCGCGCTCCGCCGGTCGAGCAACTTGCAAGCGACGTTCGTCGGAAAAAATTCACCGGTTTCATCGTCTTCGAGCTTGTGCAGGCAGCATTTGCCGCAGCCATCGCACAAGGCTTCCCATTGCGCGCGGTCGAGTTGGGCAAGCGGGACGGTTTCCCAGAATTTGTCGGTCACGGGACCCATTTGCCGATCTCACTTGCGATCGCTTCGGCCGTGCCATCCTGCGGGATCAGCGCGATCGGCTTGTTTTCCGGACTCATCAGATAGGCCGCGCGGCTGTGATCGACGAGATAGCTGTCCTTGGGCTGGTCGGGTGCGATCGAGACCGAGACGCCATAGGATTTCGTGACGTCATCGATAGCTTGCTCGCTGCCGGTCAGGCCCACCATGTCGGGATGGAATGCCGCCGTAAAATCCTTGAGCACAGCGGGCGTATCGCGCTTCGGGTCGACGCTGACGAAAATCAGTTTCACCTTTTTCGCGCGCGCGGGC
>ENA-OFCX01000324-OFCX01000324.1-metagenomes-genome-assembly--contig:-NODE-324-length-26229-cov-2.993734_pt1 | contig 26229 bp, 19 predicted proteins | sample MGYA00153384_OFCX01 | MGnify analysis MGYA00153384
AAGCCTTTCAGGAAGGCCGCATCGAGGTGCAAGACGAAGGCTCGCAGCTGCTGGCTTTGTTGCTGGATGCCAAGCGTGGCGAAATGGTGGTGGATTTTTGTGCTGGCGCGGGCGGTAAAACGCTGGCCATTGGTGCCCAAATGCGCAACACAGGTCGCCTGTATGCGTTTGACGTATCCGCCCACCGTCTGGAGGCATTGAAACCCCGTCTGGCACGCAGTGGTCTGTCGAACGTGCACCCCGCAGCTCTGGCGCACGAGCGCGATGAGCGGGTCAAACGCCTGTCCGGCAAGATTGACCGGGTACTGGTGGATGCCCCTTGCTCGGGCCTGGGCACCTTGCGCCGCAACCCTGACTTGAAGTGGCGCCAGGACCAGACGGCTATTGCCGAGCTGACTGCCAAGCAAACGGCCATCCTGGCCAGCGCTGCGCGCATGGTGAAGTCCGGCGGTCGCTTGGTGTACGCCACCTGCTCCGTGCTGCCTGAAGAAAATGAGCTGATTGCGCAAGCGTTTCAGCAAGCGAACCCCGACTTCGTGCCTCTGGATGCAGGCGAAACGCTGGCCCAACTCAAGGTCGATAACGCCGCCAGCCTTTGCGCCGGTGGCGAAACAGGCACGCAGTACGTGCGTCTGTGGCCCCATGCTCATCAAACCGACGGTTTCTTTGCAGCCGCATGGCAACGTAAGTAAGGCTTTCCAAAGTTTTGACAGTGCTGGCGTACCGGCGCTGCCACTGCTGCAAGCAGTCCATAGCCCCATAGCCGCAAGCTAATGGGGCTTTTTTGTAGCTGCTGACACTCTCAAGAAGAACGGGCTGTTCAGCGTTAAAAGTGCATTTCTCGCCTGGATTTCCAGCATTTTCTTAATTTTTACTGCGGGCAATACTTGGCAAGCTCCGGGGGGGCTTGCATCTTCGTACCATGTCGGCATGACAACCCAATACGAAAACCTCGCCACACTGGATTTGTGGACCGACTTTTTCAAAGTTGCCCCCCATGAACTGCCTGAGCGGCAGATGCGCGCACGCCGCATGAGCGGGTTCATCCGCGGTACGGCAGAGCCTGTGGCCGAAGCTGCCAGCTTGGAGCCCAGCAATGCTGTAACGCCTGCCGTGGATACCGCAGTCGACGCGGGCACTGAAGAGCTTCCCGTGGGCAAAAAAGCTGCGCCCCGTGTGATTCGCGAGTGGGTGCCTGCCCAGTGGGGCTTTGTGCCGAACGCCTCCAAATCGCTCTCCGATGCCCGGCTGCGATCCATCAAACTGCAGGAAGCACGCAACGAAACCGTGAGCACCACGCAAGCTTTTCGTGATGCGTGGCTGGCGGGGCAGCGATGCATCATTCCCATGCAGGCGTTTTATGAAGACGATATGCGCAGCGGCAAAAAAGCCATTCCTACACGTATTGCGCGCGTGGATGGCCAGCCGATGGGCGTGGCAGGGGTGTGGAATAGCTGGAAAGATCCTGAAACAGGTCAAGAGCTGATGAGCTACGCGCTGTTGACTATTAATGCCAACAGCCATGCCTTGATGCGCCGTTACGGCCATGAAGGCAGTGAAAAGCGCATGCCGGCCATTTTGGGTGAGGGCACGTACGACGCTTGGTTGACAGCTCGCCAAGACAAAGCGCGCGAATTCATGCGGGCCTATCCCGCTAACTGGATGCTGGCCAATCCGGTGGAGAACAAGCAAGATAAAAAGCCAAAGGGATGGCTGGATTGATTATTGCGATAACTGCTGGTGTTTGTTGAGTGGGCGTCAGACGTTGATTTAATTCTTTTTTTGCTGCTGCAAGTTGTGTGGCAGGAGGCGGCTCGTCGCACCCGCTGGAGAATCACTCTCTTATCGCGCTCAGGTAGTAGCCAACGAAGCGCTGTGGAAGTCCTTCGATGGACATTGCTATGCACCTGTGGCGCTTCGCTCAGACAGCTGCGATGAGTTAGTCGGCTAGCGCAGCAGCCCCGTCTGGCGCTGCGCTGGTGTGCCTGCAAGGTGCGCCAGCGTGCTGCATAGATGGGGGTGGTCGCTGTCCGATTGCTTTGACAGGCGTGTGCGCTTGTAGCTGCCGTGCTGTATCTGGAAAGCAGAAAAGCCTGTTGCAATGCTTTAGCAGCAGGCTTTTGTTTTTGATAGCTGTCAGTGCTTTCAAGATGGGTGTTAGAGGCTGATTTGACTTTGCCTCTGGAGGCTGAATAAGGGGGTATCCAGAGAGGAATTACGTAAAACTCTTTTCAGCGCCACGCATTCGCGTGCCCATGGCATACGCAAGCGTTGCATATGCCATGGGTGACCTTCGAATCTCTGGCGACTGTTTGAGCAATGTCGTAAGTCCTGCCATCCATTGCTCGGTTGCAGCTCAGAGTGGATAAGAAGGTTTTAAATGTTGCTTACACAACGTCTGAAGGTAATAGGGCCCTAAAACCTGCAAAGACTTAAGCGGGTACAGCTTCGTCCAGCAGCGCATCTACCGCTGCATGCGCTGCCAGTGTTTGCGCACAGGAATCTGCCGCTTCCTCGCCCTTTTTGACAAAGTGCGCGTGGAAAAAGCCCAGTAAATCCTCGGAAGGCTGGAAGTTGTGGGGTGTCAAGGCCACCGAGAAAACAGGCACACCGGTGTCCAGTTGCACGCGCATCAGGCCGTCGACCACGGCGGCTGAAACGAACTCGTGGTGGTAGATGCCTCCGTTGACGATCACTGCGCAGCCAATGACTGCGTCAAACTTGCCGGAGGCGGCCAGTTTTTGCGCCATCAGCGGGATCTCGAAGGCACCAGGCACTTCAACCTGGTGAATACGGGCAGGTGCGGCGCCAAGCTGCTGCAGGCGCAGTGCGGCAGCGTCACGGGCCTGGTGCACCACATCGGTGTGCCAGTTGGCACTGATGATGGCGATACGGGCTTGTGCCAATGCGGCATTGGAGGAAGTTTTGGTCATGGTCTGATTCATGGGATGTGTCTTTCAAAGACGTGCAACAAATGAATCAGGGCGCGCGAAGGCAGGCGCAGCACAAAACAGGACGTGCAGGCGCACGTCCAGCCGTGGGCTGGAGAACAGGTCTTCACGTTTCTCTTTCATCCGGACTGTGACCGTCGGCTCTGGATTTGCACCAGATCTGCTGACCTTGGATGGCAGAGCCATCCAAGCGCTCGCGGGCTTACAGCTAAAGCTGCTTACCGCCGGTGGGGAATTTCACCCCGCCCTGAGAACGTATGTCGCCTATCTTTCGATGAGGCGACAAAACAGATTGTAGAACGATGGCAGTGCGTCTGCAGTCGCCATGGCCTGACAAGAGATGAAAAGGGTTAGCGCAGCAAGCGGCGAGGCCAGACGCGGGTGATGCCAGCGTGCAGGCGGAGCCACCAAGGGGTTGTGGTGCTGGCAATACCCGCTTTCATCGCTGCTGGAGCTGGGTAGTAACGCAGTTGTCCTGAACTTTGCAGCGCGGTCACTTGCGCAGTCAGCATGCACGGCGCACGCCAGCTTTGACCGGAGTGCAGGCGTATCTGCAGGTTGGGCGTGCCTTCAATGCCACTCATGGGGGAGGTGCTCAGCAGTAGTGGGCCGTGGATGCAGAACAGTTCATCACCACGGGCAAGCATTAAGGCATGGCTGTGACCGGTGGTCAGTCGCAGGGAGGTGGAAAGGGGAAGGTGCTGTGTCAGGGTGTTCATACAGAGCTGCAATCAGGCAAAACAGACGGATTAGCTTAGGGATGAACCTTTGGTCTCACCAGACACAGAGATCGCCTTGTTGCACCGCAGCAGTGCAAGAAGTTGGCAGCCTGTTCTGGTCTCTGTGTGATCTATCTGTATCTGTTGCACAACAGAAGCCTAGGGCATGATGGACGCCTCCTGTGTTTGCTTGGCAATGAGACCCATGTTGACTTCTGTATCGACGGCTTCGCGCCCCCTGTACCGCCGATTGGCGGCTGAATACGTGCAGGCCATGGGTCTTGGGACGCTGCAGTTGGGGGAGAAGATGCCCTCGGTGCGCGAATTGATGCGGCGCCATCAAGTCAGTCTTTCCACTGCTTTGCAGGTGTTGCGTTATCTGGAAGAGCAAGGCTATCTGGAGGCCAAACCCCGAGTCGGCTACTTTGTGCGTGATGCACGCACGCCGTTAAGTGGCAGCCTGGCGTTGACCAGTGAGCCAGATTTAAGTCAGCCCGTGCAGCCCAATGCTCAAGCCCACTTCGTGGGGATCAATGAGCATATTTCGTTGCTGCTGGAGCGAGGACGGCAGGCGCTGGTGCACCTGGATGTTGGAGGCTGCACACCGCCTGCTGCGCTGTTTGATCACCGTTATCTGAACCAGCTGGTGGCGCGACTGTTGCGGGAGCAGCCGACCTTGCTGGTGCAGGGGCGCTCCTTGCTGGCCAATCAGGGTAACCATCCGGTGTTTCAGCAGGCCATGGCAAGGCGGGCTTTGGCCACTGGCATTCGGGTGGCCCCTGCAGATGTACTGGCAACCACTGGCAATTCGGAGGCAGTGAGCCTGGCGCTGGCTGCGGTAGCGGTGCCGGGAGATATGGTGGCAGTGGAATCGCCGACTTACTATGGTTTGCTGCAGGTGGTGGAGTCGCTCCAGCTGCAGACCCTGGAGATTCCATGCAGCCCGCGCACGGGGCTGTCGATCGAGGCCCTGGAGCTGGCTTTTCAAACCCAGCCCCGGCTGAAGGCCGTGGTCGTGGTGCCGGAGCTGCAGATGCCTTTGGGTACTCGCATGCCCGATGCGCACAAGGCGCGGCTGGTTGCGCTGTGCACGCGCTACGGCGCAGCCTTGATTGAGGATGACTCTTACGGGCTGTTTGTAGAGGGTGCGCAACCGGTCAAGCCGTTGAAAGCGTGGGACAGTGGTCTGGGGCAGGTTATTTACTGCCAAGCCTTTAACAAAAGCCTTGCGCCTGGCTTGCGTCAGGGCTGGATGAATGGTGGTCAATGGCATGGCCGGGTGCAAATGCTCAAATTTGCGCAAAGTCGCAACACCCAGACATTGGGCCAACTGGTGGTGGCCGAGGTGTTAGGGTCACCCACGCACCAGCGCAGTTTGGAGCGTTTGAAAATGCAGCTGAAAAATCAGCGCGAGTCGATGGCCCGTCTGGTTGCGCGTACTTTCCCTGTGGGAACCCGTATGAGCTTGCCTGCTGGTGGTTTGTGCCTGTGGGTTGAGCTGCCAGATGGTTTCTCTAGTGCTGCCTTGTTTGGGCAGGCGCTGGAGCAAGGCATCCGGATTGCTCCGGGCAGCATGTTTTCCAACTCCGGACGCTATGAGCATTGCCTGCGTTTGGCCTGCACACAGCCGGTCGATGCAGTGATGGAGCAAGCCATGCAACTGCTGGGTAGCATGGCTTGCGCACAGTTGGGACAAGCGCCGCGTTCCTGAGGGGGGCTAAACGGCGAGCAACAAAAAACCGCCAGAGCTTGCGCAGTGGCGGTTTTATTGTCCGAAGAAACGGCTGAATTACTTTTCATTAAGTGTAGTTAAGAATTTAACTCTTTCCTGATTTCAGTTGTTACTACTCTAATTTGATGTGTTATATGCGAGATATGTCTTTAAGTTAGTCAGTAAGTCGTGCGAATTTGCACGGATATTGACATCTCACTCCATAGACATGCCCGTACTGCTTGCCGACGTATGTGCGGACTTCTGCCATCCAGTCTTGATCAGTCAAGATCGTCTTCTTTGAAATTCAGTGGGTTTTCTGTACGGAATCCGAGTTCGAAACACCCAGATATCTCAGGGTCTCCTAGGCCTCTTTCAGGGTGCGATCTAACGAGCTTGTCACGACACCATGCTGGCTACTGCAAGTAGTCCACAAGCAGCAGTTGGTCTGCGGGAACTGGCACAGGCGGTCAGTTCAATCGGAAAACGCAAGTGCGTGTGCTGCTCGCCCTTGGCCAACACTCTGTACTGAGCTGATCAGAACGCTTGATCTGATCACCGACAGCAACTTATAGAGGTAAATCACTTCGTGGATTTAGCATTTTCGCTTGCTGCAGTTGCAGTTGCAGTGGGCTGCTCTTGCGCTTCACGTCATTGGCGTGCCTCGAACTCTAGGTCAATGCCGTCCACCTCAAGGAAAAACTCGCGTTGACTGAAACGCTTTATGCGAATTAACTCAGGATCGTGTCTGCACGGCATACTCAGATCTAGTGGCTCTCCGCCTTGAGCTTGAATTGTCGCGGATAAGACCTTGCCCAGTTGTGTCCAAGCTTCAAAGGCAACATCTAGTAGGTCGCGGCCAGGAAATTCCTTGATGATCCAAGTACGCCATATTGCGGGCGATGAATCACAATCTGGACCAAGTAGGTTACGCATCATTTTGTCATTGCGGCAGACCTCCTTGTAGCGAACATAAGCCTCATCACTGCTTTCCCAAGGGTGGACCCGAAAGGGAAATGAAATCTTGACTTTTCTTCCCTCAGTCGTTCCCGCGCTTCCATGGCTCTCTAACTGCAGCATGCCCTGGTGCACCAGAAAGTCGCGGCGTTTAGTTAGGATTCGATGGAGGTCGCTGCTGCGTAAGGCTTCTAGTACAGGCGCAATGCTTTGGCGCACAACAGGACTGCCCTGCGTCGTCATCATTAGTAGCTGAGGAACCTCCTTGAAAGCACGAATGAAGCTATTGATGGAGTAGCGAAAGGCCGCTGGCTGGTGGTAGGAAGCCTCCATCTGGTGCAGATGCCAATGACACTCAGCCCACCTGTCCAACGCGGGCTCAATTAAGGTATGTGGGCAGTCCATTGTTTCTCCATGTTATGGATACGACCGGGCCTATTTGATGCTTGGTGCTCGTGAAATTGATGCTTGCTGTTCGCATCGAGCGCCAACCACGGAAGAGGAGCGCGAGCCTCGTCTTAGCATTGCGAAGTATCAGCATCGCGACAGTCCACAGTTAGCCAACCTTGTGCTTCAAGGCGCTCCAATTCACCGTCAATGAATGCGTCGCGCCTCATTGCTAGGCACAGTTGATGTGACGCTCGTGTCATCGCCACATAGTGCAACTTCAGTCGGCCAAGCAGACGAGCTCCCTCCAACTCTGGTTTGCCCCGCAACTTTTTCTTCATTCCTCCGAAGCGCTCTCCCAGAATCCAAGCTTTCAATTCGCTTAGGTGATGCTTATGAAAGAAGCTGTCGAGTACTAGCGTTGCTGTATGGGTTTCGCCTTTAACTGAATGGATTGAACCCAAGCGAATGTGTACTCTCGGATCGTGAGGAGGGTGACTATAAAAGTTGTCCAACAAGGGCGATGTCTGGCCCTTGCTTTTGTCATCACTCAACGGAGTATCTAATCTAGCAAGAAACTCTGTAGAATCCGCATTCAGAAGCTTCGTTCCTGTCAATTGACACACGATTTCTATGACAAGTGGCAGTGCTTGTCCCCACTCCTCATCACTGAACCTGCCTCTTGCGACGAGCGTTCGGTCTAAGAGATCTCGGTAAGCTTCTGCTCCTGCACTTTCATCAAGGGCTTCAAGAAGCTTCCGATGCGAAGATTTTCGTGCTTGTGTTGTCGCCTGTGCCGCACCCGCGAGCTCACCCAATCGCGTCAACGCTGATGCCAAGGCGTTCACCAATATCTGGGCATTGCCATGCTCGTTGAGTTCTCGTATTGCCTTCGCTAGATACTGCTCGAACGTGTTAGGAACGCCGTCCTTTCTCACCGTGACGGGTTTGTAGTGAGGTGCGTAATGCGCCATAGCCCGCGGTACCGGCGTTGTGTTACCTTCATTGGTCTCATGTACACCTGCGATCGCAGTGAATGTTCCTGCAGCTAATTCCTCGACGTTGAATGCCGCAACCAAATGCTCGCCGTATCGCGGCAGAACATTAAGAACGGAGCTGTCGTCGAAGAGAAATAGCACAGGGGGTAGTGGATCGCGCCTTACCCGCATACGCGTAGGTCCTGCTCCACTGAGTGCCTGCGGAACAACACCCAAGCCCTTCACAATATCTGCAATTTCTTGGGAGAAGCGGTAGCTGCGAGGTAGGTTCTGAGGCTCTCTGGAAGGAAAACAGTCCGTTTGCGCACCGTCTGCCCCAGCATGTGTATAGATCGCTTGATTCGAGTCACCGAACCGTTGACGAATCGAAAAAGGCTCTCCGCCTTGACGAAAGACTCGATGCAATATTGCGGATTGGATCTCACTGTTGTCCTGTGCTTCGTCTATGAACACCATGGGAAAGCGCATTCTCAAGTCAGCGGCAATTTCCGGCTGCCGATCTAAGAGTTCGTTAGCCCAAACAAACATCTCGTCGTAGCAGAAGTACCCTTCTTCGCTGCCCGCACGAGCAGCCGCTTCCATCGCTCGGCAGAAATCCGTATCCCGCGAAAGCGCTCCCTTATTTGCGCCTGAGTAGTCTGGTTGGTCGTATTGAAGCGCGTGCATGCTCAGTCCGCGACTTTCCATCGCTATTTGCCAATTTCGTCCAAGTTTTTGATACCGGCGTTTTAAGGCTGCCGATGTATCAATCAGCTGTATCCGATTGCCCTTCGAACGGAGCCACGGAAGTGCCAAGTATTCGTTGACGAAACCATGGATTGTTCCTATGAAGTGCGGGTAGCGAACAAGGGAAGAACTTGGACCGGTCGCACTAAGACGTTCGTCGATTTCATCGCGAGCTGCATTGGTATGAGACAGTACGCAAATGCCGCGCTGTCGATAAGGCCAGCGCGATGCGAGGATAGCTAATTTGGCAACTAGAAGCGTCGTCTTGCCGCTCCCAGGACAAGCTTCAAAATCGCAACTTTCTAGGTTCCGCATTGCTCTGAGGCGGCTGTCATCGCCGTCGATGATGGCGAATCCGTTTGCGCCTAACCCCATCAGTTCGGATGCCCAAGCGATTTCATGATCGGTGATAGGAGGTATAGAGAACGCTGTCAAGGCATTCACTCCTTATCAGCAACAGAGGTACTTGATGTTGGCACGGGCTTTACAAGCGGACTGGTCACATGGCCGATGGCATCAATCACATAGGCTGGGAGCTTCGAGCACAATCCATCAACATCCAGGGACTCGTTCTGAAATGATTCCTCGAGGAGTTCGGCTAGATACTGTGCGCTGATCGCTTTCGAGGCCCCTTCTGCTTCGAACTTCGCATAAACATGTGAAGCCAATACCTCTTTGGGAAGTCCAGAAAGCGCGGTAAATTCGGTCGCACGCTCACTGATGGCATCGGCTTTAGCCACTGTGCCAGCATGAATGCGATCATCAGCCAATGCGAGTACTGCAGCCTCCCAAACCTGTTTTTCCAAACCTGAGAAGGCTAGGTCATATTCAAGCGTCCATTCATCCGCAACGAAGGTTTGGACATTCTGTCCCGACGCTTTGGCAATACGTTCATGCTTACGTTTAGCTAGTTCTACACCGGGAAATTCGCTTTTGACGCGCCATTGGCGTCTCGACGGCGGGCGCTTCGGAATTGCTTCACCTTCCTTGATTTTCCCAACAATCACGGGTGCGCAGTCTGGCATCACATCCAAGTCAGTCACGCATGCCACCGGAACGGCTATTTCACCATCTACCGCTGGATCGGTTCGCATAAATATCCGCGCGTAGCGCCCAAGCCCCACACCGCCAACATTGACAACAGAAACGCCATATTCCGCGAAATCTCTGTTGAGGAGGCGAGCAAGAACAGGCATCAAAATGTTCTCAGCATCTCCTTCTACGATCATCACTCCGCGAGCGAAGAATAAGTTGGACTTTGTAGCATCAAGGAATCGTTCAAGAAAGCTGTAGTCGGAGCTATCGAGTTGGGTCATACCTTTTCGCAGAGGGAATGCTCGACTTTGTCCAATGTATACGAGGTTTTCGAGAGACAGATCCGAAGCGATGCAGGGACTGTGAGTAGTCACGATTATTTGAATTTGCTGGCCATCAGCGCGCTCCTTCGTCGCCTGTTTCTGCAGGAATGCCATTAACCGCAACTGGCGCTGTGGATGGAGGTGCGCTTCAGGCTCTTCGATTAATAGCAGCGGAAAGCCATCGCTTTCTGCCGCCAATAGACACACCGGCCCCTGCCAATAGAAGCAACTCGCATGCCATGAACAGAAGGTTGTTTGAACCTAGACCTCGCGTGTGCGTGCTGTCCTTGTTGGCTGCACCATTAAGCGTCAGATCCAGCTTTTCTAGCAATTGTCGCAAGCGGGCGGCATCATCGCGACTGCCTGCTACCTCGATGCGAGCTCGTAGAAGATCCTGCGCGAAAGAGAGCGGCTTAAGGTACTCATCGTTGAGCTTATCGCTGGCTTTTTTAATGCCTTGGCTCTCACGAAAAAGATGACTTGCAAAATCGCCCAAACCTAGAACACTCAATGTCTTGGGGTCAGGGGCCGGTGTGTTTACCCTGTCGAACCCTGCCCCTGTGTTCTTGATCTCACTGGTGTGCTGAAGGATCTGTGACAACCTAGATCCTCTACCTGCACTCATGGCGCGCTCGGCATCGCGCAGGGGGCGGAGATACGTCGCTGTCAATAGCGAGCGAGCGCCGAAATCAAGTAGCGGTCCGTCACCATTAGCTCCTGTGCGCCATTCAGGCGACATGACACGGCGGGATGTGTTCGAAGTCGTACGCTTTACAGACCAGGTTAAGACAAGGCAGACATGCCGTTGTTCTGCAATGTCCTCAAATGTCAGGAATTCTGCAAAAGCCCCTCGATCAGCCTTAGTTAGATCTTGGAATTTGAGCCTAATCGTTATTTGATCCGCTTGACCACCTTCCGGTGGTTGATGGAAGTCGGTCTCATCAACGCGCAACAACTCTTGATCGCGGGTACCTAATACATATCTCAGTGCATCAATGACTGCTGTCTTTCCTGCATCATTTTCGCCAACCAGCGCTGTTAGACCAGGATTGAGAGACAGTTGAAAGGCTTGCTTTCCAGATCCGAATGAACGGAAGTTTTCAATGTAAATCTCGGATATGTACACGGGACTCCTTTGAAGTTTTTTGTATTGACTGTGACCCAGACGACATCATCGAAGCGGTCGTGCGTGGCGTTTTGACAAACCTCAACTGAGAGTGGAAGGTGTCAAGTCGGGTCTGCCAAAGTTCCTGCAAGGATCATACGAGGGTCATGGACTCTTCCAACTTCGAGTTGAAGAGGCTGTTGACAGTCTGCGGCACCTCCCGCCATGTTCTGAGTTAGGAAGTGAACACCCGAAAATGCGAGCTCCGCCGAAGAAGTTAGCTGTCAGCGGACTCCATGAACTGGTGCCACCGGCCAGAAGCTGCCGTCCTGTGCGTGGTCGCGAACGGCAGGTTCAGGCTGGTTGCTGTCGTCCACTTCGGCGATACCAATGACTGCCGTTGCCCAAAGCGGTAATTGGACCGGGTCTCCCTTATAGGTCCGCTCCACCCTTGAAAACTGTCATTAGAAGCGCACTCGGGCAGAGTGACTGCTTTGGCATGCGCTGAAGTGGTGATATCGAACCTGAGCCGCCTTTTCTGAAGGTCACGCGGAGATAGCTTTGCCCAGCGATTGCGGTCACTCAAACCTGGCTGCTGAGCGCAACTAGAGCTTTGAGGATGCATGAATCTGATACCAAGAAGGCGTGACGCTGACACAGCTCCTCCGTTCAAGCGGGAGTTGAGGTGGTCACAGAGCGATCAGCGAAATCCCAGCCTATATCCGGACTGGCGTAAGGCTGCGGCGATTTGCGAGAAGGCTGACGTCCTTCGAGCTGGCGACTCGGCTCAGGCGCTGCAGAACAGTCTGCTGCGTTTCTGGAGTCCAGAAAATTCGTAAACGCTCACGCGCTCGCGTTATTGCAGTGTAGAAGATGCTGTGCGTGATGTTGTCTTCATTCGCATCGGTTATGACAACCTTGACGGAGTCATACTCAAGACCTTGTGCTTTGTGAATCGAAACTGCATATGCAACCTGGAAAGGTACGCGTGTGTTAACTTCATCCTCATCATCGTCGCTAGTTCCAGAGTCATATACGGAGAATCTAACAGTCGACTCCCCCATCCACTCGAGCTCGTCGGTGTCCACGTCAAACTCGCTGAGTGGGCGATCCAACTTGACATCAAACTGAATTCTCTCTTTCGAACGCTCGATACCAACGATCCACCCCTTAAGGTTGTTGTAGATGACTGGTCTAAACCTCTCGGTTTCGTTGAAAAGAACAGGATCCCCAATTTTGTACGTTGAGGCACGCCAAGTCGTCGCCTTTCCCGGATTGCTGCTCTGCAGGAATCGATTGATGTTATTGATCCCATACAGGCCGTCGTAGTTCAGGCACAGAATGATCTCGTCCTGCCCTAGATCTTCGAATAGCGTATTGTCGAGTACCGTCGAGTACCCGTTGTGAGCCATGATCTCCGCGATGTCACTATTGATAGATCGCACACTGTCCCACAAGGTCAATAGTGAGCTGTTCTTCGTCCGGAATGGTGTCTTTAACTCAAACACCGATGTACTAGGTATGAAAGAGCGGATGATCCCAAACCAGTTGCCAAATTGGATGGATTCGATTTGGTAAACATCGCCTACAAGTACAAGCAACTTGAAGGAAGTCTTTTGCAGCACCTTTAGGAAGTCTGAATTGCTGACGATACTGCACTCATCAATGATTAGGATGTCGTAGTCTTGGGCGGGTAACCTGCTGCCAATTTGCTTGCTGATTGTTCGAAATTCAGAGTTCTGAGCGGTGACTTTACGCTTCAGATTGTCAATTGCTGGGTGGGTGTGCGCTAGGAAAAGCTTCTGTTTGTCGTTGAAGTAATGAGCGATGTGGTCGACCATAGTTGACTTGCCGGTGCCAGCAGCTCCGTAGAGTAGTGCCACGCGGGAATGACTGAAAAGCTGCTTGAGTGCAGCGACCTTCGCAGGGTCGTCAATCCTCGGTGATGCTTCTGCGAACCAATGCTCGACGGCCTGGGTGTACCCATCTATACGAGACGACGCATGCTTCTGAAGCGCCTCAACAATGGCCACCGTTTCGTCTTCGTACCCTTTGATAAAGACATGCTTTTTGTCAAGCACCAGCTGACGATGGACATGCTTGTAGTACAGCTGTTGATTGTGGACGGAGATCAATTGATCGAGATCCCCGAATTCCTCTAGATCTGCGGCTGGTGTGTAGAGAACTCCATGCTGCTCCACATTGTTTCTCACACTGCGCGCGAGCAGTTCATGCTTCCGATTAGTCACGTCTAGACAACCTACTAGATCTAGGTACCGTGGGTTGTGCCCTGGAAGCGAGGTGCAAAAGGGCATTGTGTCGAAAGGTCTGCAGCCGTATTGAAGCTTCAGTCCCGAGAGCAACCCACATTCATCGATCGAGTGCTGTGATTTGAGAACCTGGTTGTGCATTCTCAGCATGAGATATCGAAGAATATTTGTCCCTGGGGCTCCCGTTCTTGCAATCTGCCTGGCCTTGTCTAAGCAGGGAAATATTTGTAGTTTGAAGCCATCACTGGAAGCCGCTACTCTCATTGCCTCATAGTTGGCGTCGCTCATGTCCAACAACTCGACCAGATTTCTCGACCCGATGGTCAGCCAACTCATCAGATACTTGTATTCTTGAGAGCTTGTTCGAATCGAAGCTTTAATGCCCAGCAGTCGTGCGAAGTTGTCAAATTCGCATGGGCGAATTGACACCTCCCAAGCACGGATGATCACTATCGGCATAGTTTGGCCAAGCACTTCGATCGAATCTTCCTGCAGCGTCAACATTGCAGAGTACTCGACCGATATGTCTATGGGGGTGAAGGCAATGATGCGATCGAACTTGCTGACCTTATTTGCAGCCCGATAGAAAGTCACTTCGTAATAGATATGCCCGCCGACGAAGAAAGGGCGCGTCTTGTGGATGTAATATCTATCACGAACCTCGTTGTCGCTTCGATAGAAGCGCGGCGACGTTATTCTGGCGGCGATCTTTTCGTGATACTCGCGCAGTGAAGGATCGAGATCAACCGGGAAGTCCTCCAGATTCGCCAAGACACGAATCCCACATTCCCTTTCAAGTAAATCACGAGTGCGGTGGAGGTACTCGTAGTACTTCAGCATCAGACGCTCAGAGGCGTCGCCGTCTAGCGTGTAATGCGACGCGCTCTTCTGAATAAGTTTGTGAAATTTCCCCAGGAAGCTTAGCTGCCCTCTGCCGCTTACAAAAGCTAATGCCGGCTCGACTTCGTTGAAGTGGAAGTTGGCATCAGAGTTCCCGAGATGGAGTCGGACGGAAGCCCCCTCGACCAAATTTCTAAGCTGCGAGAGCACGTTCTGCGAGAGCAGTTTGCGCTCTTGGGCAAGCAATTTGATATTCTGGCAGATAGCATGGTCCGCGCTAAAAATTTGTTTGCCAACAGTAGTCATTCTTATAGTCCGGTTCTAACGGAAAAGTACTCTTGCGACTAACAATCCAACGACGGTCTGCATCGTATCTGTTGATTTCCACCCAGAAGTGACCCACTAACCCCCGCCCGGTCTGCGGTCAAATTGCTCGCTCAATTTTTCGTTGAAATGGTGCCGCAAAAGGTGTGGATGGAGGTGTGCCAGTCTCGGTTCCACTTGCTTGATGGTTCGAAAAATCTCCTCTAGCGCTCCCTTGGACATCGGTTGTCCTTGTGTGGGACCAGATTTGTGATTAACAAGCAGATATGGGTGCTTGCTGGCTCCGGGAACTTTGCGTCGGCATGCAAGGTAGTCTTGATAGAGTTGGATCCCCTCGGGGGTGATCGCGATTGTGTGTTCTCTGGTTTTTACGCGGGGCTGATCTAGTCTTGGATCAAGCTTGCTGTCAGGACGCCGGACGATGTTTAGTTGCTGACGGCGTGCATCAATGTCCCTAGCCTGGATGTTAAGTAGCTCACCCTTTCGTTTGCCGGTGACCCGCATGATTTGAATTGCCAAATAATTTCTTATCTGTGTACCGAGGGTCTTGAATGGGTTGCGCGGAGATCCAGGTGTGATGATTTCATGGAGCAATGAATCATCTTCGGCAGACCATGCGCTTCGTTCGGGATCGAGTGCAAGTGAGCGGACTGAGGGGCGCAGTCTGAGGATGTTGGCTTGCATCCTCTCTATTTCGAAAAAATGCTCTTGGCTAATAGTTGTCCCGCCCAAGTCGATGGCAAGCCACCTAAGGTAGTTGGCTATTTCCGTCAGGCGTATGTATGCAGTAGCTGAAGCAACGGTCTTTACAGGTGGCTTGTAGCCTCGTTTTCCTGCCGCAAGTTGCACCACATTAGACTGTGCTTTTGACTCTGGCCCCATGTGCGTTTGTGCCGCTCGCCGCACATAGTCGCATTCCACGGGTGTGAGGTAGAGGTTTTGCGCAAACCGCTGCTCAACTGCAATTTGCTCTTTTCGAAAGTGAATCAGCAGAGCATGGATTGCATTGAAGGCCGACTGCATTGCTGCCAGCGACAAGCCTCTGTTGCGGACTTGGGCAGTAACGTAAAGAAGGCTGTGCTGATGAGGCAGGCCAGTCTCCATATCGAGGAGATGGCAGAACCGCTCTCCGTCAGGCCAGCGATAAGTTTCGAGCTTGTATTGCCTTTGCATGCTTTCATACTAAGTAACAAAATCCAAGCTGTCATATAAATATATTTTCAAAAAGTAAAGGACACCGAAGTGTCCTTTACTCAAAGTAAGCAAACTGAGCTTTACTAATGTACTTATACCTCGAGAAAGCTTGTTAGCTACACTCCAGGTCTTAACTACACTTATTTCAGCTTGGTTTCCTTGTACTCGACGTGCTTGCGAGCCTTGGGATCGAACTTGGTGATCGACATCTTTTCAGGCATCGTCTTCTTGTTCTTGGTTGTGGTGTAGAAGTGACCTGTACCGGCAGTAGAAGCCAGCTTAATCTTTTCGCGTCCGCCTTTGGAAGCCATGTTGATTCTCCTTCAGTGGAAATTAAGCTTGGCCACGGGCGCGCATGTCTGCGAGCACGGAGTCGATGCCGTTCTTGTCGATCAAACGCAGAGCAGCGCTGGAAACGCGCAAACGCACCCAGCGGTTTTCTGTTTCAACCCAGAAACGACGGTACTGCAGGTTAGGCAGGAAACGACGCTTGGTCTTGTTGTTGGCGTGGGAAACGTTGTTGCCCACCATGGGCTTCTTGCCCGTAACTTCACATACGCGTGCCATTTGGACACTCCGATATTTGAAACGGTCACCGACGCCGGATCTTTGCAGATACAAAGATGTGTCGATAACCTCACCTCGCCAGATAAAGGGTGGCGGTAGCCCAAATTTGTTACAGCAGGCGCAGTGAAAAACACCGTCCAATTGCAGCAAAGCCCGCGATTATACGGGCTTTGTGAAAAAAGGCGGGGCATGGCAGGGTTTTAGCCTCCAATACCCCTTGCAGTGGCAGTTTATTGATCCAGGAAACGCTGGGCATCCAGCGCTGCCATACAGCCTGTGCCTGCGCTGGTGATGGCTTGGCGGTACACGTGGTCCTGTACGTCACCAGCAGCAAATACGCCGGGTACGCTGGTTTGGGTGGCAAACCCCTTGTGACCGCCTTGCGTGACGATGTAGCCGTTTTCCATGGTCAGTTGACCCTGGAAAATCTCTGTGTTGGGGGCATGGCCGATGGCAATAAAACAGCCTTGCAGAGCCACATCTTCACTGTGCCCGTCCTTTGTGCTTTTGATGCGGATGCCGGTTACGCCGGATTGATCGCCCAGGACCTCTTCCAGTGTGAAATGGGTCTTGAGTTCAATTTTTCCTTCCTTGACCTTTTCCATCATGCGGTCGACCAAGATGGGCTCAGCCGTGAATTTGTCGCGGCGGTGCACCACAGTGACTTTGCTGGCGATGTTGGACAGGTACAGCGCTTCTTCAACTGCAGTGTTACCACCGCCCACGACGCATACGGGCTGGTCACGGTAGAAGAAGCCGTCGCACGTTGCGCAGCCTGAAACGCCACGACCCATGAAGGCTTCTTCGGAGGGCAGTCCCAAGTACTTGGCAGAAGCACCTGTGGCAATGATCAAGCTGTCGCAGGTGTAAGTGCCGCTGTCACCGGTGAGTGTGAACGGACGCTTGGACAGGTCCACACTGTGAATGTGGTCAAACACAAGCTGGGCCTTAAAGCGTTCTGCATGCTCCATGAAGCGCTGCATCAACTCCGGGCCTTGCACGCCATTGACGTCTGCGGGCCAGTTGTCCACTTCGGTTGTGGTCATCAACTGGCCACCTTGGGCCATGCCTGTGACCAGCATGGGGCTGAGGTTGGCGCGTGCGGCGTAGATGGCGGCGGTGTAGCCGGCAGGGCCGGAACCCAGAATCAATACTTTGGCGTGTTGGTTGGTGGACATCGTTGCTTTTCTTTGGAAGCTGCCACAGCAGTGTGGCAGTACGGTGGACTACTCTGTCGGCCAATGAATCACTGCCGACGCTTGCACGGGTCGATTGATCATTGTAGAAAGCTGGCGGAACCCTTGTCACTCATCGGATGTTGCAAGTGCTTGCATTGGTGTTTGCAACCGTTTGTTGGAGAGTGGTGGGCCTAAGGTAAGCTTCCGCCTGCGTATGACTTATTCCTCGAATGCCTTGAATGCAAATTCCGCTAAAACAGTGCCCCGTAATGGTTTGGCACGGTTTGGTCATGAAATTTGCCTGATCGCTGGCTCGCTTGGCCTGTTTTTCTGGCTGCTGGCGATGCTCAGTTACTCCAGCATGGATCCTGCATGGTCTACCTCAGGTAGTAACGATGTGGCGCTGATGAACAACTGGATGGGGCGCCTGGGTGCCTTGATAGCCGATGCTTGCTACTTCGGTTTCGGCCTGTCTGTCTGGTGGCTGGTGCTGCTGGCTGCCTACACCTTGGCGCGCTCATCTTTGCGCTGGGTGCGTGGCCAAAGCATGCTGGACACTCCTTTGAAAGAGCGCTTGCAGTGGTGGGCTGGTGTTTTTTTGCTGGTGGGTGTGAGTTGCGCACTGGAATGGTCGCGCCTGTATCGCTTTGAATCGTTTTTACCCGGACATGCCGGGGGGGTGGTGGGCTACTCTCTGGGTTTGGGGGGCGTCCGCTGGCTGGGCTTTACAGGCTCAGGCCTGATTGGCATTGTGCTGATGGTGCTGGCCATGGCCTTGGTGTTTCGTTTTTCATGGGGCAAAGCGGCCGAAAAACTGGGTGCGCGTATCGAAGGGCTGGTGCGCCTTAGTCAGCAAAATCGTGAAAAAGGCAAAGATGTGGCGCAAGGCCGCAAGGCTGCTCAAGAGCGTGCCAAGGTGGTGGAAGAAGAGCGTATTGAAATTGAAGAGACCCACCATGAGCCCGTACTGATCGTGACGCCGCAGGCAGCACCTGCAGTGCCCAGTGAGCGTGTTCTGAAAGAGCGCCAAAAGCCTTTGTTTCAAGACTCTCAAATGCACGAAAGTGGGCTGCCGCAGGTGGATTTGCTGGATGCACCGCTTGCCAAGCAGGAGAGCGTCTCGCCCGATACGCTGGAGATGACCAGCCGTCTGATTGAGAAAAAACTCAAAGACTTTGGCGTGGAAGTGCGTGTGGTGCAGGCCACGCCGGGCCCGGTGGTCACTCGCTATGAGATTGAGCCGGCCACGGGCGTGAAGGGCTCACAGGTAGTGAACCTGGGTAAGGACCTGGCGCGTTCACTGTCGCTGATATCGGTGCGGGTGATCGAGACCATTCCCGGGAAAAACTACATGGCCTTGGAATTGCCCAACGCCAAGCGCCAGTCCATCCGGCTGTCAGAGGTACTGGGCTCTCAGGTCTATCACGAGGCCAAGAGCATGTTGACAATGGGTCTGGGCAAAGACATTGAAGGCAAGCCCGTGGTTGCCGATCTGGCCAAAATGCCCCACGTGCTGGTGGCGGGAACAACGGGCTCAGGTAAGTCGGTGGGTATCAACGCCATGATTTTGTCGCTGCTGTACAAGGCAGAGGCCAAGGATGTGCGCCTCTTGATGATTGACCCCAAGATGCTGGAAATGTCCGTTTACGAAGGCATTCCGCACTTGCTGAGCCCTGTGGTGACGGATATGAAGCAGGCTGCCAATGGCCTGAACTGGTGTGTGGCCGAGATGGAGCGCCGCTACAAACTGATGAGTAAGCTGGGTGTGCGCAACTTGGCGGGCTACAACACGAAGATTGGTGAAGCCAAGGTCAAGGGTGAAATTATTGGTAACCCCTTCAGCCTTACGCCAGAAGCGCCTGAGCCGCTGGATCGCCTGCCGCATATTGTTATCGTGATTGATGAGCTGGCCGACCTGATGATGGTGGTTGGCAAGAAGATTGAAGAGCTGATTGCCCGCCTGGCACAAAAGGCGCGCGCTGCTGGCATTCATCTGATTTTGGCCACCCAGCGGCCCAGCGTGGATGTGATTACAGGCCTGATCAAGGCCAACATTCCGACACGAATCGCTTTTCAGGTGTCATCCAAAATTGATAGCCGAACCGTTCTAGATCAGATGGGGGCGGAAAGCCTGCTGGGCATGGGGGACATGCTTTACATGGCCAGCGGCACAGGCTTGCCGATCCGTGTGCACGGTGCCTTTGTGTCAGACGATGAAGTACATCGTGTGGTGAGTTATTTGAAGGAACAAGGCGAGCCCGATTACATCGAAGGAGTACTTGAGGCGGCAACGTCGGAAGATGGTGGCGCTGATGGTGATGGTGGTGACGGGGGCGAAAAAGACCCGATGTACGACCAAGCGGTGGAAATTGTTTTGAAGGACCGCAAGGCGAGTATTTCGTATGTGCAGCGCAAATTGCGCATCGGCTACAACCGCTCGGCCAATCTGCTCGAGCAGATGGAGGCAGCAGGTTTGGTGAGTTCGCTCACCAGCAGTGGTCAGCGAGAAGTACTGGTTCCTGCGCGTCCGGAGTAAAGAGGCGGGACATAAGTTCGCGCCTCCAGCATGAGGTGGGCGCAAGTCCATGCCTTGAAAGGAATATCTGGATGAAAAAGACTTTAGGTGTCTGCGCAGTGTTGGCGGCCTTGCCCTTGGCTGCATGGGCTGATGGGCTGCAAAGCTTGGAGCAATTCATGCGCAATGCCAAAGCGGGTCAGGCGCAATTTACGCAGACGGTAACAGCGCCAGCCAAAGAGGGGCAGCCTGTGCGCTCCAAAACCAGCAGCGGTGATTTTTCGTTCCAACGCCCGGGTCAGTTCAAGTTTGTCTATACCAAGCCGTTTGAACAAACCATTGTGGCGGATGGCAAAACGGTGTGGCTGTACGACGTGGATTTGAATCAGGTGACGCAACGTAACCAAGCGCAGGCGCTGGGTAGTACACCTGCGGCTATTTTGGCGTCAGCCAATGACTTGGCGAGCCTGAAAAAGGACTTCACACTCAAGGCAGCTGCGGATGCCGACGGTCTGCAGTGGGTGGAGGCAACGCCCAAATCAGCCGATGGCCAGCTTAAGAATGTACGCGTAGGGTTTCAGGGTGAGAGCCTGGCTGCGATGGACATCCTGGACGGTTTTGGGCAGCGTTCGGTGATTCGCTTTCAAAATCTGAAAGTGCTGCCTGCGCTGCCTGCTGCGAACTTCAAATTTGAAGTGCCCATGGGGGCAGATGTCATGACGCAATAAGCGCGATGGCGCTCCATTAAAAAAGCCCCGCTGGCCGTAGGTCAGTGGGGCTTTTTTATGAAGGTGCGTTTAAGCGCGTGCGATAGCCGGCAGTGGGCGGATACGGTCCAGCGTACCAGCGACGACCAAAACCATGCTCACGGGGAGCAGCCAGCCCAGACCCATGGCGCTGCCAGGCATTGCATCAAGCATGGCGGGCACGATCTGGGTAAAACCTGTGGCCTTGATGGCATCCACAATGCCAAATAACAGGGCCACGCTCATGACAGGAATGAATACGCGAGATGGATGCTTCCACAGCTTGGACAGCAGGCCCAGAGCGATCAAGGCAATCGCTACCGGATAAATGCACACCAGCACAGGGACAGCCACAGCGATCAGCTGTGCCAGGCCCTGGTTTGCTACGGCAGCACTGAACACCGACATCACAATCACCACGGTGCGGTACGGCACATTCAGCAACGCGCTGAAATAGGCAGAACAGGCGCTGACCAGGCCTACGCCTGTGGTCAAGCACGCCAGCAAAATGACGGCGGCCAGCAGCAAAATGCCACCGGTGCCAAAAGTGTGCTCGACGTAGGTGGTCAAGATTTGCACGCCACTGGCGTTGGGGTCAATCACGGAGCCGCTCATGGCGCCCAGATAAATCAGTGACAGGTAAACCAATCCCAACCCGACAGCGGCAATAGTGCCGGCAATGATGGTGTAGCGGGTGTGCAGGCGGGTGTCGGTCACTCCTGCGGCCTTGATGGAGGCCACAATCACAATGCCAAACACCAAAGAGGCAAGTGCATCCATGGTCTGGTAGCCCTGCAAGAAGCCTTGGGCCAAGGCTGCACCGGATGATGCGTACTCAGCGGCGGGTGTCGCGATGGCTCCGGCAGGTGCAACCACGGCTGCCCCTCCCAGAACGGCCAGCACGACGATGAGTGCGGGTGTTATGACCTTGCCGATGTTGTCCATCAGCTTGCCCGGAAAGAGCGACAGCATCATCACTAAAGCGAAGTAGCCGATGGTGAAAATCAGCAGTGCTTCAGGCGTGTTCCCGGTGAAGGGGGCCATGCCCACTTCAAAAGAAACCGTGGCTGTGCGCGGCGTAGCAAAGAAAGGACCAATGGTCAGGTAAATGGACAAGCCCATCAGTGTGCCGGCGGCACGGCCGATGGGGCTGGTCAGGGTGTCCAGGCCACCGCCTACGCGCGCCAACGCCACCACGCCAAGCAGGGGAAGGCCCACGCCGGTCAGCAAAAAGCCCAGCGCTGCCGACCACTGAAATTCACCAGCAGCCAGGCCCACGCTAGGAGGAAAGATGATGTTGCCTGCGCCCAAAAAGAGCGCAAAGGTCATGAAACCGAGGGCGACAATGTCCCGCGTTTTGAGTGTCTTCATGGGAAAAACCGAAATACCTCATTCACCGCAGCAAGGTCAGTGCACGCGGTAGGTGTGTTGCAAATCAAGGGATTGCGGAATCTAGTGGGTGCTCACTAATTACAAAATTCAGTGCAATCAGGATTTAGAAGCGTTGCCAAGCGTGGATTGCAGCGCTGGCAAGCGGTGTGGGGCATCGTACCGTTAAGCTTGTGGCTTGCTGGTCAGGTGATGCAGTCCTCAAAGGCGATGGGGGTAGCCATCGCACAAGAAGAGCATAGATCCGCTGAAGTACTTATTTTGCCGCATCTGAAGTTCTGTTATATGACCAAATCTCAAACAACCCTGAAAGGCGAAGTCGATTTGTCCAACGTCAATACAGGTGGCAATGCTGCACTGCACCAGCCGTTACCAGAGCGTTTACGTCCACGCACTTTGGGTGAGGTCGTTGGGCAGCAGCATGTTCTGGGAGAAGGCATGCCTTTGCGGCTGGCTTTTGAGTCTGGACGCCCGCACAGCTGCATTCTCTGGGGGCCACCTGGTGTGGGCAAAACCACCATCGCCCGGCTGATGGCCGATGCGTTTGATGCGCAGTTCATTGCCATCAGCGCCGTGCTGGGCGGTGTCAAAGATATTCGTGAAGCAGTAGAAAAAGCCGAAGCTGCACGCAGTGGCTTGATGCCGCAGCGCACGATCGTGTTTGTCGATGAGGTGCACCGTTTCAACAAAAGTCAGCAAGATGCCTTCTTGCCACACGTTGAGAGCGGGCTGTTCACCTTTATTGGTGCCACGACCGAAAACCCTTCGTTTGAGGTGAACTCGGCGCTGCTGTCTCGTGCTGCTGTGTATGTGCTGCAAAGCCTGACGCCTGAGGACTTGCAGAACATTGTGGCGAAAGCCCAGGCGATACATGCGGTTCCAGCGATAGAAGATGAGGCGGTTGAGCGTTTGATCGCCTATGCCGATGGCGATGCCCGCCGCTTGCTCAATACGCTGGAGACGCTGTCGATTACGGCCGAGCAGGCCAAGATCGAGGTGATGACCGATGCATGGCTGCTGCAAGTGCTGGGCGAGCGCATGCGGCGCTATGACAAAGGGGGCGAGCAGTTCTACGACACCATCAGCGCGCTGCACAAATCGGTGCGCGGCTCAGACCCCGATGCTGCACTTTATTGGCTGGTGCGCATGCTCGATGGTGGAGCTGATCCGCGCTACATGGCGCGGCGCATTGTGCGCATGGCATGGGAAGACATTGGTCTTGCTGATCCGCGCGCCATGCAAATGGCCAATGATGCCGCCGCCACCTATGAGCGATTGGGTAGCCCCGAGGGAGAGCTGGCCCTGGCGCAGGCCGTGATTTATCTGGCCGTAGCGCCCAAAAGCAATGCCGGCTACAAGGCCTACAACCAGATGAAGGCCCTGGTGAAGTCTGGCAGCACGCAGCCAGTGCCCATGCATTTGCGCAATGCACCCACCAAGATGATGAAAGATATGGACTGGGGCAAGGGCTACCGTTACGCCCACGATGAAGACGGCGGCTTCGCGGCAGGCGAGGATTACTTTCCTGATGGCATGGATAACCCCCATTTCTATCAGCCAGTAGCCCGGGGGATGGAGATCAAAATCGGAGAAAAGCTTGAGCGCTTGCGGCAGTTGAACGCGGCGGCAGCTGAGCGCCGCAAGTCCTAGAGGGTTTTTGGGTGGCGTGATTGTTGTTGCGCTGCAACAAACCGCAGGCAGGTTCGCAGCACGTTAAGGTTTTTTTACGATGATTGACTGCAAAAGTCCAGATTCAGAGCGTGCGCTCACGTCCATTGGTTTTGTTACAAGTGATGTCACGAGACTGTCATAAAAATTTAATTAAATCTTCATGCCGTTGTCATGGAAAATCGCGGCAGCCAGCGGCGGCTGATGTGTTCAGCCGTTGCGTGCAAGTCTGGGCGATACGTGACGTAGCCCAAGCCTGTGCGGATTGAAATCTGCTTTGGCACTGTGACCTGGCAAACAAAATTTTCTGCTGCCTGCGCGCTGTTCGCGTGTGGGCTGTTCAACTTTCACAAGCAATATCCTCTGAAGGGGCGCCCATGCTGTTTGGCAAGCTCTTGCCGCGCGAAGGCAATTTTTTCGAAATGTTCAATCAACACGCGGATCGCATTGTTGAAGCAGCCCGTGCGTTCTCGCAACTGGTGGCGAACTACAACGACCCGCACTTGCGCGACAAATACAACAGTGACGTGGACAACGCCGAGCGCGCTGCGGACCGCGTTACGCATGAAGTGAGCAAAACACTGCACCAGACCTTCATCACGCCGATTGACCGCGAACACATCCATAGCCTGATCAACAGCATGGATGATGTGGCCGACCTGATTCAGGACTCTGCCGAAGCCATGTCCCTGTACGACATTCGCAGCATGAACGATGAAATCCATCGTCTGGCCGACCTGAGTCTCAAGTGCTGCGAACGCCTGCGCGATGCCGTCAAGTTGCTTGACCACATTGCCGACCAAGCCACTGCTGAAGCGGCGCTGAAGACTTGCGAAGAAATCGACCGTCTGGAGTCGGACGCTGACCGTGTGCTGCGTGCTGCAATGAGCAAGCTGTTCCGCGAAGAGCACGATGTGCGTGAGCTGATCAAGCTCAAGGCCGTGTACGAGCTGATGGAAACCATCACCGACAAGTGCGAAGACGTGGCCAACATCATCGAGGGCATCGTCCTCGAGAACTCCTGATCGACCAGCACTGGGAATCCTGACCATGGAAACCGTACAAGCCGCCCTGTGGGTGGTCATTTTGCTGGTGGCAATGGCGCTGGTGTTTGACTTCATGAACGGGTTTCATGATGCTGCTAACTCCATCGCTACTGTTGTCTCTACTGGCGTGCTCAAGCCCGGGCAAGCCGTTTTGTTTGCCGCGTTCTTTAACGTCATTGCGATTTTTGTCTTTCACCTGAGTGTGGCTGCCACCGTGGACAAGGGGATTGTGCAGTCTGAGGTGGTAGACACCCACGTGGTGTTCGGCGCACTGGCCGGCGCGATTGTCTGGAACCTGATCACCTGGTACTACGGCATTCCATCGAGCTCGTCGCATGCGCTGATTGGCGGCATTGTGGGTGCTGTGATTGCCAAGGCAGGCACCAGCTCGCTGATTGCCAGCGGCATCTTGAAGGTGGTGGCGTTCATTTTGATCTCGCCTTTGCTGGGCTTCCTGTTTGGCTCGCTGATGATGGTGATCGTCGCCTGGATCTGCCGTCGCTCGCGGCCCAGTAAGGTCGATAAGTGGTTCCGCCGTTTGCAGCTGGTGTCTGCCGGTGCCTACTCGCTGGGCCACGGTGGTAACGATGCGCAAAAGACCATCGGCATCATCTGGCTGTTGCTGGTGGCCACTGGCTACATGTCGAGCGAAGAGGCTGCGCCCCCCATGTGGGTCATTGTCAGCTGCTACGCCATGATTGGTCTGGGCACCATGATGGGTGGCTGGCGCATTGTGAAAACGATGGGCCAGAAGATCACCAAGCTCAAGCCGGTGGGTGGTTTCTGCGCCGAGTCAGGTGGTGCGTTCACGCTGTTTTTCGCAACGTTTCTGGGCGTTCCTGTGTCAACCACGCACACCATCACTGGTGCCATTGTTGGCGTCGGTTCAACGCAGCGCATGAGCGCTGTGCGTTGGGGCGTGGCGGGCAATATCGTGTGGGCCTGGATTTTGACCATTCCCGCCAGTGCGTTTGTGGCCGCTGTTGCTTACTGGGTGAGCCTGCAGCTGTATTAAGCCGCTGAGTAATAAATGAGCGCATAGCGCTTGAAAACAAAGGACTTCAAGGTGAAAGCACTTTGAAGTCCTTTTTGTTTAAGCGCTGGATGCTCACTTATTAAAGAAAGCGTTTCATTGAGAAATCTTGCGTGCTTCTTCGATCTGGTACTCGAAGTAATGCTGAAAGCTATAGGCCAGGCTGGCCATCAGCACCGCTGCACCCACCATCAGTGACACCGCGATCGCAGCAATGGTGAACCAGTTGGTTGTGCCGGGGACTGCATTTTGCGGGGCCTGCGGGTTAAAGCGGCTGTTCCATCTTTCGGGGCTGCTCAGCCCATAAAGAATAGCCACCAGGGCGCAGCCGGTGATGGTGAAACCCAGCAAAGGAATCAGCACCCAGCTGAGCTGGTCGTCCTGCCCAAACTGCTGCACACGCTGAATGCCATACAGCCCCAACGCTGTAGGGATGGGCAGCAGCCAGCCCAGGGTGTCGCCCAGTCCCTTCAGGTAAAAACGATGCAGGCCGAGCGGGCCGCCCGCAAGCAGCGCGAACTCGCCCCGCACCAGCCGATCGACATGG
>ENA-OFCX01000326-OFCX01000326.1-metagenomes-genome-assembly--contig:-NODE-326-length-26131-cov-5.957049_pt1 | contig 26131 bp, 21 predicted proteins | sample MGYA00153384_OFCX01 | MGnify analysis MGYA00153384
ACACGCACGACGATGCCACGGAATTTTGAATGCGCATATTTTCGCAACTAAACACTAGCAACGCGCTTCAGCCTAATTTGCGCCCGCGCTCTTGATGTCCGGCAGCCGATGCGCAATCCCCTTGTGACAATCAATGCACGTCTTCGCGCCGCTTGCGAGCTGGGTCGAATGCATTTCCGTCGCGCGTTTGCTTTGACCCGTGAAATTGATCGACGCTAGATTGTGGCAATTGCGGCATTCGAGCGAGTTGTTGGCTTTCAGCCGCGTCCATTCGTGGCAGACACGCGGATTTTCTGGCTCCTCTTTGCGGTTCCGTAGCCGCAAACCAGTCCTGTTCAGGCGGAGAAGTGAACACGCGGTGGCAGCGCTGCCGTCTGCTTCGCAATGAACCTCAGCAAACGCGTGGCGAGGTCGGTTTGTTGCATCAACATGTCACGCCAGCGCTCGGCGTGGGCGGTCAAGACGGTGATGTTTTGCGCGAGTAATGGGTAAGGTTCACTCTGCGCAGCATCGGCAGTTGCCGCATTGAAGGCGTGACTCGCGGCGCGGTAAGCCGCACTGGCGTTGGCGTCTAGCCCGACGCAGTATCGATCCAGCCAAGCATCAAGCTTGATTAAGTGTGCGTCGTCGTCGGTCGGGTAAATGTGCCAAATGAAGGGACGCGCCGCCCATTGCGCGCGCACGAACGAGTCTTCGCCCCGAACGATCAGGAAGTCGAAGGGGGCGAGCAGAGCGTCGAACTTCGTTTGCGGCACGGGCGCGGCGACCTGCCAACTCGGTTCCGAATGAACGAGCGGCGCCGCGTGGGTCACGGCGGTGGGCACGCTTGCGGTTGCGAAGGCTTGGGTGAGGGCGCGTAGGGGGGCGTGGGGGTAGGCAAAAGCGAAGATGCGGAGCGTCGCCAGCTTATCCCCCGCACCCTCAGGTGGAGGGGCTAGGGACGCGCGCTTCTGCGTTCCCATCCAAATTGGATCAGGTGCCGCGTCCCTCACCCCAACCCGCTCCCCCAGGGAGAGGGAGCCAAACGGCAGTTTTGCGAGGCGGGTTAGGCTTCTTTCGCGAATCAATCCCCCACTGGCCTGCGTAAAGCCCGGACAAAAAAAGTACTTCGTCAGCGGCAAGCGCTGATGTTGTGACGGCATGCCGTGAATCGCGTCGACCCAGGCCTCAGCGCTCAGATATTCAAGGTTGATCCAGATGGGTTGGGGTGAGCGCAGTGCCATCGCTTCCACGAAGTTGGCAGGCGGGTTGCAGGCGAACGCTTCGATCACGACATCAAACGGAATGAGCGAGCTGGCAGCGCACCACGCAACGATCTCCACACCCAGCAACATTTGCGTCGTCACCGCCGGATCAATCTCCGGTGCGATCACCCGAAACGCGCCCAGATCGTCCACGATCAGCCGAACTTCGCAGCCGTGTTCCGCGACCAATTGCCGCGCCAAACGCCAGCAGACGCCGATGTCGCCGTAGTTGTCAACGACCGCGCAAAATAGGTCAATTCGCATTGATGGCTTTTTAGTGAAAGCGCCATTGCACTGGGGCTAACCACTCAATTCGCAGAAAGTCGACATTAACAAAAATACGCACAATGGCCCAGTTAAGATGCGGGCTTCAGCAAAAAGCTGGTAAGTACGCTGTAGCCAAACCAAGCAAACCGCTACCCCGCGATCAGGCCTTCCAACTTGCCAGAATCCACGGCGAACGCGCGAATTCCCTCGGCTAATTTTTCGGTGGCCATGGCGTCGTTGTTGAACGCATAGCGGAATTTCGGCTCGGACACATCGAACTTGATCGGCGCAATGGCGGCCTTTTCATCCGGGATCAGTTTGCGCTCCACCGGCTCGTTCATGCCTTGTAATTGATTCAATAAATCCGGCGAAATAGTCAGCAAATCGCAGCCCGCGAGCGCCAAAATTTCGCCGACGTTGCGGAAGCTCGCACCCATCACTTCGGTCTTGTAGCCATAGTGTTTGTAGTACGCATAGATGTAGCGCACTGACTGCACGCCGGGGTCGTCCTCGGGCGCAAAGTCTTTGCCATCACGCTTCTTGTACCAGTCCATGATGCGGCCCACGAACGGCGAAATCAGCGTGATATTTCCCTCTGCGCAGGCCGCTGCTTGAATGGGACTGAACAGCAGCGTCAGGTTGCAGTGAATGCCTTCTTCTTCAAGCACGGTCGCGGCGACAATGCCTTCCCAGGTCGCTGCGATTTTGATCAGCACGCGGTCGCGCGAAATGCCCGCCGCTTCGTACAGCGCGATCAAATCGTGTGCCTTGGCAATCGTCGCTTGCGTGTCGAACGACAGTCGCGCATCGACCTCGGTGGACACACGCCCGGGCACGATTTTCAGAATCTCCAAACCGAAGCGAACCAGCACCCGATCGGCGATGAAATCAACCAGCTTACCTTTGTGCGCTGCGACAGTTTCGCTGAACAGCGGCTTGTACGCATCCTGCTGCACGGCCTTCACAATCAGCGACGGATTGGTCGTGGCGTCACGGGGCGCATAGGCGCGCATCGAGTTGAAATCGCCGGTGTCGGCAACCACGGTGGTGAATTGTTTGAGCTGGTCGAGTGTGTTCATGGAGCGCTATCTTGGGGTCGGAACGTGAGAGCATGTAGTAGATATTGTCGCCTTGTAGTCTTGTAACTACAGCTTGTTGTTTTGCTACATAAATTGGGGAAAGCTGGTACTGTTGCAACATGGAAAGCAATTTTGATCTCGTAATTTTTGGCGGCACGGGCGACCTGGCGCTGCGCAAACTCTATCCCGCGTTGTTCTTGGCGGATTGTGATGGTCGTCTGCGTCCGCAAGGCCGCATCATCGCGGCGGCGCGGCAGTCGCTGGATGCGAGCGCGTTTCGCGCCAAAGTCGCCGAAGCGTTGCAGCGTTTTGTACCGAAAGTGACCGGCGGCGCGCCGGCTGCGCAATCTGCGCGCGATGCCTGTCTGAGTCGATTTCTGGACCGGTTCACTTATTTTTCGCTCGACGTAAATGATGGCGCGCAATTTCAGGCACTGAAGGTTTCACTGGATGCGCGTAACAGCCAAACCATCTTTTATTTATCGGTCGGCCCGAGTTTATTCACGGCAATTATCAAGGGCCTTAAGTCAAGTGGATTGAACACCGCTGAGACGCGCATCGTGCTCGAAAAGCCGCTCGGCCACGACCTAAAATCATCGCGCGAAATCAACGCGTTGGTGCTTGATGCATTCACTGACACGCAGGTCTACCGCATCGATCATTACCTTGGTAAAGAGACGGTCCAAAACCTGCTCGCGTTGCGCTTTGGCAACACGTTGCTTGAGCCCTTGTGGAACCGAACGTGGGTTCGTGACGTGCAAATAACCATCGCTGAAACGGTGGGTGTAGAAACGCGGGGGGAGTTCTACGACGGCACCGGAGCGTTTCGCGACATGGTGCAAAACCATCTGCTGAATTTGTTATGCATCACCGCGATGGAGCCGCCGTCGAGTCACGATCCAGATTCTGTTCGTGACGAGAAATTGCGCGTGTTGCGCTCGCTCAAACCGTGGTCGAAAGATTCGCTGCGCGAAAACATCGTGCGCGGTCAATATCGCGCTGGCAGCATGGCTGGCGTGCCCGCCGCGGCCTACAACACCGAGGAAGGCGTAGCACCGGGCACATCCACCGAGACCTACGTGGCGTTGCGCACGGAAGTGCTCAACTGGCGATGGGCGGGTGTGCCGTTTTACCTGCGTACCGGCAAGCGGATGGCGCAGCGCAAAGCGGAAGTGGTGATCAGTTTCAAGTCGCCGCCGCATTCGATTTTTGATAGCCCGCTTGCGCCCAATCGCTTGGTGATCACGTTGCAGCCCGAAGAAAACGTGCGGCTGTACACGATGGCAAAAGCGCCGGGCGACGGCATGCGTTTGCGCGAAGTACATCTCGACCTCGATTTCAAAGAATTTTTTCTTGAGCGCCGACAAGACGCTTACGAGCGGTTGTTGCTCGACGTGTTGCGAGGCAACGCCACACTGTTCATGCGTCGAGATGAAGCCGACGAGGCATGGCGGTGGTGTCAACCCGTGCTAGATGGCTGGGCGCAAGACGGCACTCCGCCGCTGAGTTACGCGGCTGGCAGTTGGGGCCCGGCCGCATCCAGCCGCTTAACCGCGCTGGCAGGATCAGCGTGGCACGAAGAGCTTGGTATTTAGGGGCGCGTCAGTAAAGTTATTTACTGATGAGTTCCAAGCAAAGTCGCGACCGATGGTAGGCGCGGCGCTAGCCGCGATGATGGGCTGGGGATGCCCTATCGCGGCTTGCGCTGCTCCTACAGTTTTCGCTGTCCGATTGGGTTGTAAGAGGAACAAGGAACGTAATGAGTGCTTTATCGATATTGGCGGACGCCGTGGTCAACGAATCAACGAACGCTGACGCGTTGGTTTCGCGCATTACGGCAGTGCGTTTGAGCTTGCGACCCAGCGAGCAGCGCGTCGCAGCCTATGTGCTCGGACAGCCCAATCGCGTGGCGCACATGGCCATTGCTGAATTGGCTGAAGCGGTCGGTGTGACCGACCCCACCATCGCGCGTTTTTGTCACGCGCTGGGATTCACAGGCTACAAAGCATTTAAGGTAGCGCTCGCGAAAAGCCTCGCTACCGGTGTGCCCTACGTTCACACCGATGTGTCTGTGCAGGACTCGTGCGCCGACGTGATTGCCAAGGTGTTTGATCGCTCGATTGCAACCTTAATTGCCATGCGCAATCAGGTGGATCCAAAGTTGTTTGAACGCGCAGCAGACGCCATCACCTGCGCGCGTCGCGTGGAGTTTTATGGTGTTGGCAATTCCGGCGTGGTGGCGATGGATGCGCAGCACAAATTCTTTCTGCTCGGCATGCATACCGTGGCGTATAACGACCCGCATTGGCAGGTGCAGTCAGCCGTGTTGCTGACGCCTGAAGACGTGGTGGTGGCCATCTCCCGCACGGGTCGAACGCGCGACATGATTCAAACCTGCGACCTCGCTCAGCGCTCGGGTGCTACCGTGATTGCCATTACCGAGCGTGCATCGCAACTGGCAAAAATTGCCGACATTTCGTTAGCGGTCGATGTTGATGAAGACCCGGATGTGTACTCGCCGATGGTCGGTCGTTTGGCGCAGTTGGCGTTGATTGATGCGCTGGCTGTGGCTGTGGCGCTCAAGCGCGGCCCAGAGCTGCACGCGACGCTGCGCAAAGCGAAAGAAACGTTAGTTGCCAAGCGAGAAAAAGAGGGTGACATGTTGACACCGCTGACGCTTGCTGCGCGCAGCCGCTGGTTTTGATCCATGGCGGTTGCGTAGCTCTCCTACACTGATAACGGCTCAGTTGCCGCTAAACTGCGACACATGAACGAGCCAGACCAAGAATCCGTCCGCGATCTCTCGCCTAGATCAGCTGCCGCGAGCACCCTTCGCGAACGCCGTGCCGCAATGAAGGTGAGGTTGCGTCGTCGCGGCATGTTCGCGCTGCCCAGCATGTTTACCTTGGGCTGCTTGTTCTTCGGTTTTTTCGGCATTATTCAAGCCATGAATCTGCGCTTTGATTACGCCGCCGCCTGCATCTTCGTGGCGATGGTGCTCGATAGTCTCGATGGCCGCGTAGCCCGTATGACGAAAACACAAACAGCCTTTGGTGCAGAGCTTGACAGCCTCGCCGACATGGTGAGCTTTGGTGCGGCACCCGCGCTGATTGTTTACGAATGGTCGTTGCGTTCATTGCCGAGCCCGCGCATTGCGCTTGCCGCGGCCTTCATTTACGCGGCTTGCGCGGCGCTGCGGTTAGCGCGCTTTAACGTGCAGATTGACGTGGTTGACAAACGATTCTTCAATGGCCTGCCGAGTCCCGCCGCAGCTGCGGTTGTCGCTGGCTTTGTGCTGCTGATGGACGATCTCAATATCGATGGCATCGATGTGGCGTGGTGGGCGTTTGCCGTCACGCTGATTTCGGGCATTTCGATGGTCACCACCGCGCAATTTTTCAGCTTCAAGGCCATGAGCCGACGCGCGATTTCGTTCACCGCGCTGGCTATGTTCGCGGTTGGATTCGGCTTTATGCTGGTCGATCCGCCGAAGGTAATTTTTGCGGTTTGTCTAGCTTATTTAGTGTCAGGTTACGTCGTGTGGCTATGGCGTGCGATAAAGCCGCCCGTAGCACCTGTAGCGCCCGTAGCGGTAATCGCAACACCGCCCGACGGCACGCCACCGGCTTTATGAGTTGAATTGTTGCGGCGGCTGGGCTATAGTTCGTTGATGCAAACGCATTTTCAGTCACTCGCCACCACCGCATCGCAGAGCCGTAATGGCTCGCTGCTGTCGTTTGGCCTGTCGCTAAGCATGATGGATCGCGGTAGCGCGCTCCTGCTGCGCCCCCAGCGCAAATAAATTTCCCCACTCCTCTCCGTTGTGCCACGTTCTCTCCCTGACAACAGGGCAGCGTGGCGGCATCGTCCGCATTCCGTTTTTGCTTATGACGCATCTACTCTTTCTGTGAGCCCATCATGCCCATGTTGAAACAGCCCAACACCAAATACGCGGCGTTCAAACCGGTCGCCTTGCCTGACCGTACGTGGCCGAATAGCACCATCTCTAAGGCCCCAGTTTGGCTTGCCACCGATTTGCGTGACGGCAATCAGGCGCTGATTGAACCTATGAATGTTGAGCGAAAAAAGAAAATGTTCGCGCTGAACGTTCGCGTGGGGGTGAAGGAAATTGAAGTCGGCTTTCCATCGGCATCACAAACCGATTTTGATTTTGTGCGGCATCTGATTGAAGACAAAAAAATCCCTGATGATGTTTGGATTCAGGTGCTTTCGCCGTCACGCGGCGAGTTCATTGAGCGCACCTTTGAGGCGCTCAAAGGTGCGAAACGCGCGATTTTCCACCTGTATCACGCGACAGCACCTGTGATGCGAAACGTGGTGTTCGGGCTCACGCAAGATCAAGTGGTCAACGAGCTGACCATTCCTCATGTGCAGCAGGTGAAAGCGTTGATGACGAAGTATCCTGAGACGCAGTGGCGCTTTGAGTTTTCGCCGGAAATGTTCTCCAACACCGAAATGGATTTTGCCAAGCGGGTGGTGGATGCAGCGGTTGACGCATACGGCGCGACGCCACAGAACAAGATCATTATTAACCTGCCGACCACGGTCGAGAACGCAACACCCAATTGTTACGCCGATCAAATCGAGTGGATGCATCGAAACGTTGCCAAACGCGATTGCATTTTGATTTCACTGCATCCACACAATGATCGCGGCACCGGCACTGCCGCCGCCGAGCTTGGTTTGATGGCCGGTGCAGATCGGGTTGAAGGCTGTTTGTTTGGCAGCGGCGAGCGCACTGGCAACGTCGATATCGTGAACCTTGCGCTCAATATGTATTCGCAGGGCGTGCATCCGAATCTTGATTTCAGCGACATTGATGAGATCAAGAAAATAGTTGAATACTGCAACCAAATTCCGGTGCATCCGCGTCATCCTTACGCAGGAGATTTGGTGTACACCAGCTTCTCCGGCTCGCATCAAGATGCGATTAAGAAAGCGTTTTCCGCACGCGACACTAACAAGACGGCGATCTGGGACATGCCGTACTTGCCGATTGATCCGATGGACGTGGGCCGCAGTTACGAGGCCGTAATCCGTGTCAATTCGCAGTCCGGTAAGGGCGGCATCAGCTACCTCCTACAAAGCGAATACGGGTTGGATCTGCCGCGCCGCATGCAGATTGAATTTTCGCAAGTCGTGCAGCAAGTAATGGATACGTCGGGCAAGGAAATGACCGCTGATGACATCTGGAATGTGTTTGACATCGAGTATCTGCGCAAGGCCGCGCCGTACAAATATGTGAGCCACAAACTCGCCGAAGATTCGTCGCGTCCTGACGCTGTTGAAGTGAACGCTGAGGTCGTGATTGACGGTGAGACTCATAAAGCAAAAGGGTTGGGTAACGGCCCGATAGACGCGTTCGTCGCGGCCATTGCCAGCGAGCTACATGCACCGGTTAAGGTGATGGACTATCACGAGCACGCCATTGGGCAAGGCGCGAACGCAACGGCCATTACGTACATCGAAATGCGTGTCGGCAACGGCCCGACGTTGCACGGCGTAGGCATGGACAGCAACATCGTAACGGCCTCGTTCAAAGCGATTTTGAGCGGCCTGAATCGCGATGCGGCGCGGGTAAGTGTCGCGCTCGCAACCTCTGGCGCGAAGTAGCGAATCGGGCATGAATCGTCTCGGGTTCGACTACAACCGTGATGCGTTTCTTGCGCGTATCGGCACTTTGTCGCTTAAGCATGATCGCGCGCGCGCTGTTTTTTTCAGAGAAGCTGCGCGCTGACTTTGTGTTCGACACCGCAGCGCTCGAAGGAAATCCGTTTACTTTTCCTGAGGTCAAAACACTTATTGAGGGTGTGACAGTGGGCGGACGGAAACAATCAGACGCGGAGCAGGTGAGCAACATCAACGATGCGCTGAGTTGGGTCATTGATCGTGTGCGAGCCGATGCGTTGGTGCTTGATCGAGAATGCTATGTAGGATCAATGAGATCGTTGCACGCAATGCGTCTCTTGAGGGGGGCGCGTTTAGAACGGGCGGCGTCACGATTGCGGGCACAGCGTATTCGCCCCCACAAGCAACCGATTTGCCATCCATCTTTTCAATGGGCGCGGCGCATATTTTGAGCCTCTCAGAGCCAATAGAGCGCGCTTGCGTTTTGTTTCTATTCGGCAGCCTCAGGCAGTTTTTTTACGACGGAAACAAGGGTTCTGCGCGAATGCTTGCCAGCGTTCTGCTGCTGATGGACGGGCTGCCGGTGTTACAGATTCGTGCGACATCACAGCGCATGTACAACGAAGTGATGACCCGTTTTTATGACACCCAACAAGCAGATGAGGCGTTGCAGTGGTTGCTCGCGATCTACTCTAAACAATTGCGAGAGTCCGGATTCGTGAATGAAGCTGGCTAAATCACGAACTAAGAACATAAACTTCGTCACATGACTGATCGCACAATCCACCCCGACATTCTCCACCGCTGGGTGGCCGACACTTTTCTCGCTTCGGGTTCGTCGGAAGCGGAGGCGAGGCTCACCGCTCACCATCTCGTGCTGTCGAATCTCAGCGGTCACGATTCTCACGGCGTGGGCATGGTGCCGCGTTATGTGAAGGCGATTGCTGCGGGCGAGTTGGTGCTCAATCAGCAGGTTGAGGTCATTACCGATTCCGGCAGTTTGATGATTCTCGATGCCAAGCGTGGCATTGGTCAAAGCGTCACGCATCAGGCGATGGATATTGCCATTCAGCGTGCAAAAGACACTGGCGTCTGTGTGATGGGTTTGCGCAATTCGCATCATCTGGGGCGCGTGGGTCACTGGGCGGAGCAGGCGGTCGCCGAGGGCTTGATCTCCATTCACTTCACCAATGCCGTCAGCCAGCACTGGGTGGCCCCTTACGGCGCGGCTGAAGCGCGCTTTGTCACCAATCCTTTCACCGTGGGCATCCCACGACCCGACGCCGATGGCGGGCCGATTGTGCTGGACTTTGCCACGAGCGCGATTGCCCAAGGCAAGGTGCGCGTCGCGTACAACGCAGGCAAGAAGACGCCAGAAGGCGCGCTCATGGATCACGAGGGCAAACTCACCACCAATCCCGCTGTGCTGTTCGAGCCGGTGGATGGGCGAATCGGGGCGTTGACCACGATGGCTGCGCACAAGGGCTATGCGTTGGCGATGGTTTGCGAACTACTGGGCGCGGCGCTGACCGGTGGCTCGGTGACGATCCCGGCGAATCAGCCGAAAGCCGGCGTGTGGAACAACATGCTGACCATCGTGTTCGATCCGGCGCGATTCGGCACGCAGAGCGCGTTTGAGCATTCAGCGCGGGACTTTGTGGATTGGGTGAAGTCCGCAAGGCTTGCCGATGGGCACGACGAGATCATGATGCCTGGCGACCCAGAACGCAAATCACGCAAAGCCCGCGCCGCAGCGGTGCCGATTGACGAGGGCACTATTGCCGAAATGGACGCGGCAGCGGCGTCAGTTGCCGATGCGCCCGTCGGCAACATTAGCGCGCCGGGCCCGCTTTCGGCGCTGATGACAGCCGTATAGTTCGCTACAGCTTTTGGCTGGAAGCGCCGTTATATATGGGCGAAAGGCTGTAAATTCCAATATTCGACATCGAGCTTTTATCGCGGGAAGCCCTTATGCAGCGGGCATTGAGCGAATAGCTGTTGGCGGCGGTGCCGTTTCCAAAACTTCGACGGCCAAGAGTTCGTCGGGTTTGCGTCCGATGCTTTCAAACCGCATCCACTCTGATTTCAAAAGAGCGAGCAACGAACACATTTGTACGAGCAGCGATGGCCTCGAAGCAGGCTTCTCAAGCACCGCACGGATCGCGACTACGGCCGCTCCTAAAAGTGGTTTGGTTTATTTCTGATCGCACATTGTCGTCATTACAAGGGCAATATACTTTTGATAACAACTGCGCTATCTCTGCCTTCCGCTCTTGCGTTCCGGCTCTGGCTGCGAGCCCACGGCGATGCGTTGCGCTTTCAACGACTGACCGCCGTACATATAGTCCGAAATGGCATCGGTCAGTTTCGCCGCCTGTTGCACGCTGTTAGGGCTGGCCAGCATGACCACAGTCACAAGTGCTTCGACCAGCGCCAACAGCGCCACCAAACTGCTCGATAGCACCGGGTGTTGCGCGGGTGCGAACAGCGCGTGCTTGGCGATGGCAGTGAGCGGCGAGGCCGGCGCGTCGGTCAAGGCGATCACCGTGGCACCGCGATCCCGCGCATAGTTGGCCAGATTGACCGCGTCGGTCGCGTAACGAGGCACCGAGATCACCAGCACCACGTCCTTCGGTCCCACGTTCATCAGTTTTCCGGCGGCCACTTCGGTGCCGCCGAACTCAACCAAGTTGATAAGTTGATCGCAAAACGGCTGCAAATCGAGCGCCAAAATCGCGGCGATATGCGACGACAAACCGAAGCCCACCGTGTATACCGCACGAGCACGAATCACACTATTGGCGACGCGCCGCAATGCGTCTACGTCCATACCCAACGCCGTTTGCTGGACATTGGTCTGAGCCGGAATAAACAGTGTGTTCGCATCCTCAGCGCGAGATTTACGTGAGCGCTGCGATGTGCTCGAATGCAATTGCGACGACGCCTGCGACGAGGCAAGCTTCTGCACCGGTGCAAACACGGCTTTGACCGATTCGGCCAGCGCTGATTTGAGTTGCGCAAACTGCTTGAAACCGGCCGCTCGGGCGAACCGTGACAACGTCGCCGTTGAGGTGCCAATACGCTGCGCGAGCTCATCAATGCCTGCGGCAACGGTGGACACCGAGTTGCGCAACAAATAGTCCGCGATCACACGCTGTGAGCTTGAACCCTGCGACTGAAGCTGCATCAGTATCTGCCCGACTTCCGAGCGCGCGAGCGAGAGCTCTGGTGTGGTGGTGGCGATGGCGTTAGCGGGATTTCCGGCGTTGGCGGAGTTGGCTGATGGACGGGAGCGGTTCATGGTCATCGCCGAAGTGTAATTGCCAACCCGTTTGAGTTTTCCAGCATTGCGACGGCAAGGTGCGCAAATAGATTTTCATCTTTTACAAATACGTAAATAATGCTACATTTCGACTGTCGGCTTTCGCCGACCGGAAGTCAACCAACCTCTTCAGAGCAATCTCATGATTTCATCACTCAAATTTTTCGTTCGCATCACCGGCGTTTTAGCGGGCTTCAGTCTCGTCGCGCAGGCCTCAGCGCAGGCACCGGATTGGAAAAAAATTCGCGTCGCCGTCGAGGGCAATTATCCGCCGTTCTCGGTGATGTCGCCCGACGGGAAATTGGGCGGCTTTGACATCGATATTGCTCGCGCCCTGTGCGTTGAAATGAAAGCGGAATGTACGCTCGTTCAGCAAGAATGGGATGGCATGATTCCAGCGATGAATGTGAAGAAGTTCGACATGATTGTTGCCTCAATGACGATCACCGATGAGCGCAAAAAAGCGGTGGATTTTTCTGATCCTTACTACGATGTGCCAAGCCGCTGGGTTGCCAAAGCGGGTGTTTTTAAGGACGTTTCACCCGCCAGTCTCAAGGGCAAAAAAATTGCCGTACTGCGCAACAGTCCACGCGCAAAGTATGTCGCGGAAAATTACAAAGGTATCGACGTTCTCGAAGTCGGTAAGGAAACCGACGTGTATCTGGAACTGCTCGCAGGCCGCGCTGACATTGGCATCGGCTCAAGCGTGGTCTCCGGTGAGGCGTTGTTGAAAAAGCCCGAAGGAAAGACGTACCAGCAGGTCGGCCCGATGGTCAATATTGGCGCGGGCAGCGGCGTCGGCATCGCCCTGCGCAAAGAAGACATCGTTCTGCGTGACAAAGTCAACGTGGCACTCAAGGGCATTCGCGCCAATGGCAATTACAAAAAATTGGCCGACAAGTACTTTGACTTTGATGTGTCGGGGCAAGCGAAGTAGCAGTCGACCTCACCTTAGCCGTTGCGCGCGCAGCGATATCGCACCATAACGCCTTCGATGACTATGCTGCACGGCTATCTGCCCGCGATTCTTGGCGGTCTCATGCTGACGCTGCAAATTGCAGCGGCATCCCTGCTTGTCGCCTGCCTGCTGGGCATGCTGGGGGCGGTGGCCAAGCTATCGCAATCGCGCGTGGCGCGCGTGCTGGCTGATGTCTACACCACGCTCATTCGCGGCGTGCCGGATTTGGTGCTGATGCTGCTGACGTTCTACGGCGGTCAGGCGCTCGTCAACTTGATCGTGCTGAAAATGGGCGGCGAGTACGTTGACATTGATCCCTTCATCGCGGGCACGCTCACAGTGGGGTTCATCTTCGGCGCTTACCTCACCGAGACTTTTCGTGGCGCAATCCTTGCTGTGCCGCGTGGTCAGATCGAAGCAGGTTACGCCTACGGAATGTCCTTTGCGCGCACTTTCTGGCGCATTACGTTGCCACAGTTAATTCGTCACGCGCTGCCCGGTTTCATCAACAACTGGTTGGTGATGATCAAGGCCACCGCGCTGGTATCCATCATCGGTCTAGACGACATGGTGCATCGTGCCGGTTTAGCGACCGCAGCCACGCGCGAGCCGTTCACTTTTTACGGGGCGATCGCCCTCATTTATCTTCTGATTACGAGTCTTTCGCTGGTGCTGTTGTGGCGCGTCGAACAACGCTTTTCGCGTGGCGTGCGCACGGTATCGGCATGAGTGCGGCAGGCATCGTGCCGACGGTCGATTGGGCGCTGGTCGTGTCCACGCTGCCCGATTTTTTCGGCGGATTGCAGGTGTGTCTGACGCTGCTTGCCATCACCTTGCCCGTGGGCTTTTTGCTCTCGCTGCCATTGGCTGTGGCGCGCGCGTCGAACAACGCTTTTCTGTCGCGCACTGTGTGGTTGTTCACCTACATCATTCGCGGCACGCCGCTTTTGGTGCAAATATTCATCATTTACTACGGCCTGGCGCAGTTTGAATGGGTGCGCGAAAGTGCAGCGTGGGTGCTGCTCAAAAATGCATGGTTTTGCGCGTGGCTCGCATTCACGGTGAACACCACCGCGTACACCACAGAAATATTCGCTGGTGCCATCAAAGCAACCCCCGCTGGTGAGGTGGAGGCCGCGCGTAGCGTTGGCATGAGCGGTGCGCAGGTGTACCTGCGCATTCTGCTGCCCGGTGCGCTGCGCCGCGCGTTGCCGCAATATGGCAACGAGGTGGTGGGGATGATGCACGCCACCGCGCTCGCGTCCACCGTCACTCTAGTGGATCTCACGCGAGTGGCGCGGGATGTGTACGCCAATCACCTGCTTCCGGTCGAAGCGTTTGGCACCGTTGCGATCTTTTACTTCACGTTGACGTTCACGCTGGTGGGCTGTTTCAAGTTGCTTGAGCGACGCTTTTTAAAGCATCTCCAGCCTAGAACTTGACCCCCCCCCCTTGACTCGCCGTCGCGCACCATTCACGCCCATGCAAATTGACCTGATTCCCCTTCACCATTCGCCAAGCGGTACCACGCGCACGCTTCGTGTGCACCGTTTCGGTCAACCGGGCGCTCGCCCCAAGGCCTACATTCAGGCGGCGTTGCACGCCGATGAATTGCCCGGTGTGCTGGTCGCGCACCAGTTGATCGCACTGCTCACTGACGCTGAGGTCAAAGGCGATTTGGTGGGCGAGGTCGTCGTTGTGCCTGCGGCGAACCCTATCGGACTGTCGCAAGAATTTTTGGGCATTCATCACGGGCGCTTTGCGTTGTCGGACGGGTTCAATTTCAATCGTGGATTCGCCGACGTATCGCGTGGCCTGCACGAGGCACTTGGCAAGAGCACTGCACGACCGGGTCAAGATGTTTCAGAAGTCCTGCGTTCGCACTTTCGCGATGCAGTCCAGCAGCACAATGCAAACAGCGAGTCAGCCATGCTCAAGTCGCAGCTGTTGACGCTTGCGATTGATGCCGATGTGGTGCTAGACCTGCACTGTGATGGCGAAGCGGTGATGCATCTCTACACTTTGCCATCGCTCAGCACGCGCATCGCACCACTCGCGCGCCTGCTGGGCGCGTTGGTGTGTCTGACTGCGACCGAGTCCGGCGAGGGGCCGTTTGACGAGGCTTGTAGTCGACCGTGGCAAGTGGCTCAAGCCGCCGTGCCCACTGCGGTACTGTCAACTCCGTGCCTCGCGGCGACCGTTGAGTTGCGCGGTGAGCGCGACGTCTCGCCGTTGCTGGCAAAGCAGGACGCCCGCGCGATCTTCGAATTTTTAAAAGTGGAAGGCATGGTCGACGGTACCTCGCCGTCCCTTCCGAATCACGGATATCTGGTGCTGCCGCTCGCGGCAACAGAGCCTGTGATTGCGCCCGTATCTGGCGTGCTGGTGTTCGACTGTGAGTTGGGCACGCATGTGGTTCAAGGTGCGGTGATCGCTCATTTGCTTGATCCAGTGACCGGGCAGTCAGCGGAGGTTTTGGCTGGCACCAGCGGCTTGCTGTTCGCGCGTGCCGCCTCGCGCTGGGCGAGTGCGGGCAAACGCATCGGAAAGATTGCGGGCAGCGAAATCATTCGCAGCGGCAAGCTGTTGTCGCCATGAGCGCGCCGGTGCAGAAACTACGGGCCGAAGACATTGTCAAGAATTTTGGCAGTGTCGAAGTGCTCAAGGGCGTGACCATTGAGGCCAACGCCGGGGACGTGATTGCGCTGATCGGTTCGTCGGGTTCGGGCAAGAGCACCTTCCTGCGCTGTTTGAATCTCCTCGAGAATCCGACGCAGGGAAAAATCACGCTCGCTGGTGAAACCCTCGCGGTCAAGCGCAACAAAGCGGGCGACTTGACGGCAACCGATGCCGCCCAGCTCGCCCGATTTCGCTGTGCCATGAGCATGGTGTTTCAGCATTTCAATTTGTGGGCGCACATGACGGCCATTGACAACGTAATGGAAGCACCCCGCCACGTCTTGAACTTAAGCGTCGCTGAATCACGCGAGCGAGCAGAACGGTATTTGCAACGCGTCGGTGTGTGGCATCGCAAGGACTACTTTCCTGCGCATCTTTCGGGTGGCGAGCAGCAGCGCGTCGCCATTGCGCGCGCGCTGGCCATGGAGCCCGAGGTGATGTTGTTTGATGAGCCCACCTCAGCACTCGACCCCGAGTTAGTGGGTGAAGTGCTTAAAGTGATGCGCGATGTGGCAAGCGAGGGCCGCACCATGATCGTGGTTACTCACGAGATGGGTTTTGCCCGTGAAGTCGCCAACAAAGTGGTTTTTCTGCACAAGGGCGTTATTGAGGAGCATGGGCAGCCGTCAGACGTTTTGAGTCAGCCGGTAAGCGAACGATTGCGAGCTTTTCTCGCTAGCAGTTTGAAGTAGCGGATCGGCATGATGGGCCGGAGCTATCACGTTTGTTGCCGGTTGTTCGCGTCTATTGCGATCATGAATCAAACGCTGTAGGCGCGACGCGAGCCGCGAATGCGCGCTCATTTATTGCGGCTTGCGCTGTTCCTATAGTTGCGTCGTGCTTCGCGCTGACGGTCTATCAGCTCACTGATGCGCAGTACGAATGGTGCGCGGCTCGGCACCATTTTCAGACGCATTTCCTAGCCTGCGCACCATTTCGGGGTCGCAATTTTGCAACGATTTGCCCAAATGGCAGAAAAATTACATAGCCGATTTATATGTAAATGAAGTTGCAATACACTTGCTGCATGAAATTTTTTATTCGGTAGCTGATGCTGCTGACATGTTTGGTCTGATCGTCTATTTTTTTTGTTCACTAAATTTCCTAGCCAATCCAGGAGTGCCCCATGTCTACGCGCCCAAATATTCGCGGTGGTCAAATGCCGCCGATGCCACCGTTGCAACTGCGTACTCTAAAACTGACCACGGTTGCCGTTCATTGGGCGCTCGCCAGCATGGGGCTCGTGTTGTCGTCCGCAGCATGGGCGCAGACTGCGGCCGATCCTGCCAAACTTGAAAAAGTTGAAGTGACCGGTTCGTCCATCAAGCGCGTTGAAGGCGAAACCGCACTGCCCGTTCAGACGATTTCGAAGGACGACATTCAAAAGGCCGGTGCCACCACGGCAGCTGAAATTTTGAAGTTGGTCAGCGCCAACACGGCACCGTTGGCGGACGGCGCGAGCATCACCGATGGCACCTCGGGTCAACGCGGATTTAACGGCGCAAACCTGCGCGGTATCGGTGTGTCGAGCACGTTGGTATTGCTCAACGGTCGCCGCTTGGCCAATTTCGCCACCCCTGGCGACAACGCGGGCGTTGACCTCAACAACATTCCAGCGGGCGCCATTCAGCGCGTTGAAATTTTGAAGGATGGTGCCTCGGCCATCTACGGCACCGATGCCATTGGCGGCGTGATCAACTTCATCACGCGACGTGACTATCAGGGCGTGGATATAAGCGTGTCCGGTGCGAGCACCCACGAAGGTGGGGCGGGCAAAAAAACGATAACACTCAGCGGTGGCTTCGGCGACTTGGCGAAAGACCGCTTCAATGTGTTCGGTACCATCGACATCCAGCAGTTGGATTCGCTGCGCTCCAGCGAACGACAGTTCATCAAGGATCGTCCATTAGCAACGACGCTGCCGGCGTTGATGTCGAGCAACACCTATCCTGCAAACGTTGATATTTCAACGGCGCAGCGCAACGCGTTAATTCGTGCTGGCCTACTGCCTGTCGGAGCGACCCGAAACCGCATCAATCCAAGCTCGCCCACCTGCAACCCACCCGCAACCGTGTTCGCTGCGGTGGGGCCAGGCGGCCCGCTGGCGTGCAGCTACGACTACATGCGGGACACTGAGATTTATCCGGAATCGCAAAAGATTAGTTTTGTCGGGCGCGGTGCATTTCAGATCAACCCGGATCATCAGCTGTTTGCCGAGTTTATGCAGACCGAGGCGGTCAGTGACTACAAGCTGAGCCCGAACCCGCAGCGCATCCGCAATCTGCCGGTGAGTCTGCTGCCTACGGCGTATCGCAACGCGCTGACCGGCACCGGATTGCCGACCACGTTCAGCGGCATCCGTTACCGTATGACGGAGGCGGGCAACCGCACCAATGAGGTCACCAGCACCGGCCAGCGCATCGTACTAGGCGCAACCGGTACGGTCGGTGGTTGGGACTACGACGCAGCCTATACTCGCGCCGAAAACAAGGCGGTTGACAAGTACGTTGATGGCTACGTGCTGTTCGACAAATTTGTCGATGGCGTAACTCGCGGCACCGTCAATCCGTTTGGCCCGAGCAGTCAGGCAGGCCTCGATCTCATCAACAGCATCAAGGTGAATGATGAGGCGCGCAAGTCAAAAGGCGTCACCGAAGGCGTGGATGCGAAGATGACACGTTCGTTGGCGAAACTCGCAGGCGGTGATCTAGCAATTGCCGTCGGTGCCGAGTTCCGTCGCGAGACCACCAGCTTCACGCCGTCAGCGTTGCTTTTAAGTAACAACATTGCCGGTGATCGCGATAGCGGTGCATTCGCAGGGTCATCGACGTCGCTGAAGGCCACCAGCGATAGCCGCAATGTCGTCTCGACCTTTGCAGAAATCAATGCGCCATTCACCAAGCAATTGGAAGCGCAGTTTGCAGTCCGCTACGACAAATACTCAAGCGTGGGCGACACGATCAATCCGAAGCTGGGTTTGCGCTTCCAACCCGATAAATCGTGGCTCGTCCGGGCGTCGGCGGGTACCGGCTTCCGTGCCCCATCATTGGCTGATCTGTATCGTCCAACCACGTTTGGCTCGGCATCAAGCTTTCTGACCGACCCGCAGTGCGTCGCGAAAGAGGGCAGCATTGACTTGTGTACCGATCAATGGGCCGTTGAGCGGCGCAGTAATCCCAATTTGAAACCCGAAAAGTCAGAGCAGTTTTCTTTGGGTACGGTCGTTGAACTGGGCTCGGCTTGGAGTGTCAGCCTCGACTACTGGAACATTCTGAAGAAGGATGTCATCAGCACCTTAGGCGAGCAAATCATCGTTGACAGTCCCGCCAAATACAACGGAACCTACATTCAGCGTGATCGTGATGGCTTCATCACCAACATCATTCTGCGCAAAGAAAATCAGGGCCGTTTGAAAACTTCGGGTTTCGATCTGGGCGTCGACTTCAAAGGTGCGCAAACCCCGTACGGTCGATTCAGCGCGAGTCTCAACGGAACGTGGGTGCTTAACTATGATCGCCAGTTTGGCAACCTTGAGCCCTACCGCAGCAACCTCGGCGTGTTTCTGAACGATCAAGTGATTCAGCGTTGGCGTCATCGCATCGCGCTCAATTGGGACTACGCAGCGTTTGGCATCACCGTGGCGAACAACTATTCGTCGGGTTACACCGATCAGAACACAACCTATGATCCGGTCAGTAATGCTTTGCTCGCCAATCGCAAGGTCAAGGAGTACTCGTTGTACGATGTAACCGGTAGCTGGACACCGATGAAAAACTTGAAGCTTCGTGGCGGCGTTTTGAACGTGGCCAATACGCCGCCGCCGTTTTCGAATCAGGCCTATTACTTCCTCGCCGGTTATGACCCAACCCACACCGATCCACGCGGTCGCACCTACTACCTCGGTGCCAGCTATTCGTTCAAGTAGCTTGCTGAAGCGCTTTGTTGCAGCAGCGCAGGCGGTCGTGTGCCGGGGGCTCCTCAGTTCGTCGCACAGGTTCGTCTGCGCTTGTGCAGCAATCACCATGGCCATGATCATCACGACACCTGCCGCGTTGGCGCAAATAACCCCGACATCAAGCGCCAACGCTAAGGCCAGCGGCGCTCTGTTCATCATGGGCGGCGCCGTGCGTCCCGACAACGCCGAGATTTGGCAAAGGCTGGTGGCTGTTGCTGGTGGAAAAGGTAGCAAATTTGCCGTGATCGCTGCAGCGGCGGGCAACCCAGAATCCTCAGCCCAACGCATCATTGACGCGCTGCGCGCGCACGGCGCAGACGGCGTGCTGATACCGGTCGCGCCGCGTCTCGCGAATACCGACTACAGAAAGGCGGCGCTCGACCCGGCTGTTGCGCGGATGGTGACCGATCTGGCCGGCGTATTCTTCACTGGTGGCGACCAAAGCCGCATTACCGATGCCTTGCTGACACGCGACGGAAAACCGACGGCTGTGCTTGAGGCGGTGTGGTCTGTACACCGTCGAGGAGGCGTGATTGCGGGCACCAGCGCCGGTGCTGCGGTGATGAGCACGACGATGTTTTTTGAGCCGCCAGAAGTGCTGAAGCTTTTGCAGTCGGGCATCGTCAAAGGGCGCGATATCGCACCGGGTCTCGGTTTCATAGGCAGCGATGTGTTTGTCGATCAACACGTGTTGGCGCGTGGTCGATTCGCCCGCATGGTGCCCGCGATGCATGCGGCGGGTTACACTTTTGGTCTGGGTGTCGATGAAAATACCGCACTGCTGGTTGATGCTGCTGGAACCGCCGAGGTCTTGGGCGCGAGCGGTGTTGTTGTTGTGGATACCAGCAACGCCCGCTTTGCAGAACCCGACGATGGCGTTGAAGCCAGCGGCGTTCGTTTGTCGTATCTCGAACGCGGTGATCGCGTTGACCTACACACTCACAAAGTCACACCCTCAGCGTTCAAACTGGCGGGACGTGTGCTTGATCACAAGTTGCCAGACTTCAAGCCTGAGTTTAATGAGCCACGTTTTTACGCGGACGTACTTGGAAAAAATCAGTTAATAGAAGTCCTATGCAACTTGGTCGACAACAAAGTTGAGGAGGTCATTGGACTTGCGTTCGGCGCGCCAGAAAGCAAGTCAGCCGCAGCGGGCTTTGAGTACACTTTTCGCAAGGGCCGATCAACGCTGGCGCATTTGCGTATTGACAACACGACAGCCCATTACACGGTGCTTAACGTTGAGATGGACGTTCGTCGGGTGGTAATGGCAGTACCGCTTTATCGGGCAACGCCTTGACGGCGTGGTTTGCCGCACACGGCCTTGGGTTAGGGCCGCGACGAGAGCGTGATATCGCCAAATCGAGCGCTGGCTGATTCGCCGGTGTTGTCGGTATCGACCATGATCGCGACGCCTGAAATACGCGTTGGTTCTTCGCCGAAAGCGCGCTTGTAGTCGTCGTAAATGTCGCGGGTAAAGCTCTTCCATTTGCCGACCGACGCCGGATCCGAATCAACCACTATTTTCTTCACCCGTTGCGTGAAAGGGCTCGTGATTGTTGCGCCAAGCGCTGCCTTGTGAGTGAAAACGTACGATAGCGCGGCGTGCGGCGGTGTCTCTCCGTAAAGCACGTGCGCAATGGCATTTTCGGTCTTCTCTTTGACGCCCGCCCGCTCCGGATCAACCGCGAACGTGACGTAAATTCGCGCTACGTAATCATCCCCTGCTTTGGTGCGCGTATCGCTGCTTGCAATGAGGTTGCCCGCTTTCCATTTGAAGCGCAGCATCGAATGAACCCGCGCGTCGCCGTCGAAGCGATAGATCAATGCGCCGGCCGCAGCGTTGGCTGATCCTTCAAGCACCGTCGCACCTAATTCGTCATCACGAACGAGCACATACTTGGTTGGATGGGGCGCGTTGCGAACGGGCTGGAACGCCCAATCTTTAGGAGGGGCACCTGTGGGTTGGTTAGAAAATAGTGGGATGGCCGCAGGAGGCGATGCACTGGCAAAAACCGGGTCAGCGGCGTGTGAAAACCGCGTACCTAGCGAGATCGTGAGCACGGCACCCGCTAAAAAGATCGTCGCAATATTTGCCATAGAGAGGGTGCTTCTGGCAACGTGTTGCCGTCAAAATCAAGATGCTCACACACGTGACCAAAGCGCGACATCATGTCATCATGATCCTTGCCTCCCATGTGGATGAGCGCATAGCGATAGTTGCCGAGCCACTTGGTTTCGCGGGCACGTGAGGTGGCGTGTTTTAGGTCTAAAAACAGGCGAGCATCGGGGTAAGTTTGTGCGAGCCATTGTTGCTGATCAGCGGGTGGCGCATGCTTAACTGCGTCAGCAAACTCCCGGAATACGAAGCTCGCGGCTGATCCGAACCGGCCTTCGCGGTGCGGAAAAGTTGGTGTTTTGCCGAGCGCTAAATCCAGCTCCAGCGCCCACAAACTTTTGCCATCAACGCGCTCATACAAATCAGAGAATTGCCCCGCCATGCGCGGATTGATTTCGATGATGGTGATGCGATCAGTATTCGCGTCGAAGAACAATTCGACATTGAACAATCCGTGGGTGAATCCGATGGCCTCCACGGCGCGCTTGGCCACTGACTCCAATTTCGCGACGTGATCCGCGCTCAATTGCGATGGATATTCAAAGCGCATGAATGACGTGGTGCCCGGGTACATCAAAGAGTCCACTGTGCCAAGCACATGCACTTCGCCCGCGTGTGCATAGCCATCCACGCACACCTGCAACGCGCCTTCTACGCAGCCTTCGGCGATGAAGCAATCCGCATCGATCTCGCACGCTAAAAGCCGTGACGATACGCGACGAAACGGCGAGGTGAGCCGCTTGATAATTATTTTTTCCCAGACGCGAAACTTCAAATGTTTGCCCAACACGACTTCATCGTTGCAACGCGTGGCAAGCACCGAGAAGGCCGCTTTCACCGGCTTCACGAAGATGGGGTAGTCAATCGTGATGGCTTTAGAAATGTCTGCGTCGTAGCGAAATCCACAGAATGGAGGCACATGCTCCGGTAGCAACTTTTTATGGATTTGTCGCGCCAGAAATTTGTGTTGCGCAGTGAGTAAGGCCAACAGCGGCGTTCCGGGAAGGCCGAGTTTCGCGCTCAGTAAACTCGCCGTCAATGCGCCAAATTGTTCCTGGGTTGAGGTGACGGCCGCAATCTCGCGACCGCGGTATTTGCGCTGCAAGCGATTGACGAATCGCTCGGCATCAAACCACAGCAATCGTGCGTTTTCCGGGAAGGTGAACAGGTCAAAGCCCTCGCGCACAAATTCGTAGTCGTCGTAGGTAGCCTCAAGCGAGGCAATGGCTAGATCGTCGTACTCTTGAGCAAATACTACGAGGATGATCGGCTTCATCAATCCGGTCAGGCTTGGGTGGGCAACACTCGGCGTGCGCACGTACTCCGCCTGTGCTTTGGGGGCAGGCGCTTGCGATGCGTCAGGCGGGTCGGTTCGTTCAAAAACCGATTGACTAAGTGAATCCAAACGAACGCTATTTCTTGTCGTTCAAGTTCCAGTCGTAATCAAGGTAGGTGACGGCTACTTTGCCTGCCTTGATTTCCAACCGGGCGACCGGGTCGTCGGCTAATTTGTCCGCGTATTTTGCAAGCGTTGATTCGACTGAAGCGAAGCCTTTGTGGCCTTTGATGAAATCCTTTTTGTACCAATCTAAGAGCTTGGTGACTTCAAGTTTTTTCGAGTCGGCGTTATAGCGATTGCGCGAACGATCCGAGAAAAAGCGGCTCATCGCGTCATCAAGCTGCGCATCAATTCTGTCTCCCGTGAACACTTCGTTTCTGAGCATCGGGCAGCCGATAGATGCACACACCACGGCCACGTGAATGCGCGGATCGTTGAATGCAGCTTCGGCGCGAATCATGTCGTGCTCAATGTTGTCGAGGTTCGTGTCTTTGCTGAACAGTGTGAAGAATTTAATCGACCATGGTTTGGTGAACGTGCCGCCAAGATCGCGAATAGATTTGAGGTTCGGGTACTTGGTGAGGATCAGCTCGATGGTGTACGCGTTGTAGGCATTGATCAGAAACGCGAGTTGCTGGTTCTTATTCCATGATTTGTAGGTCGCCTCAGGCACTGCGGACACAGCGTCAAGGTACACCTTTAACGCCGCACGATCTTTTGAGAAGCCAGCGTACGAGACTTGCGACGCACTGCCGCTGGTGATGTACGTTACGTGCTTTTTAAGCAGGTCGTCAAACGCCTTGTGCGATTGGTCGAATTGGCCGAAGGCAGAAGAGGCGACGAGAAGCGCTGTGGCTGCGATTGTTTGAATGAGCTTTTTCATTGCTAATTTCTTTCGTTGAGGCGTTCTGGATGCTTACTCATACCGTGCGTTGGTAAGATCGGCGTTGGCCGCGCAAAGTCTCCACAAGCAAGGTTGGGATCGCGGTCAAGGAGGCTCCCACATTCCCGCTCTCTACCCCCGCTCCCACGCATGAAACTTCGCCACCCATTCGAGTAGCTTGGTCGGTTGATGGTTCCGCTTCCATACGCCCGCAGCGTATTTATTCGCCTCAGCGAGCGTGGGATAGGTGTGAATTGTGCCCAAAATCTTGTTGAGGCCCAAGCCATACTTCATGGCGGTGACAAACTCGATCAGGATGTCGCCCGCATGGTCGCCCACAATCATCGCGCCGAGGATGGTGTCCTTACCCGGCACGGTGATGACTTTGACGAAGCCATGCGCTTCGCTATCAGCAATCGCGCGGTCAAGATCGTCAAGGCCGTACACCGTGACTTCATGCGGAATATTTTTCTCTTTGGCTTCCGACTCAGACAAGCCGACGCGGGCGACTTCCGGCTCGGTAAATGTCGCCCACGGAATCACCCTGTAATCCGCCTTGAACTTCTTGAAGCGGCCGAATAGCGCATTCACCGCTGCGTACCACGCTTGATGCGCAGCGACGTGCGTGAACTGATACGGCCCGGTCACGTCGCCGCAGGCATAAATGTTCGGATAAAGTGTTTGTAAAAACGCGTTGGTCTCAACGGTCTTGTTGGGGCGCGTCGGAATGCCGAGCTCTTCCAACCCATAACCGGTCACGTTCGCGGTGCGCCCCACGGCCACCAGAATCTGGTCGAACGGAATCCGTACGTCGGCTCCCCCGTGCTTAGCCGATTCACAGATCAACGCCTTTTCGCCGTTTTCAACAACGACCTGTTTCGCTTTGTGCCCTGTGAGCACGGCAACGCCGTCTTTGATGAAGGACTTGGTAACCAGTTCTGACACTTCGGGATCTTCCCGCACGAGTATGCGTTGCGCCATCTCAACCTGCGACACCTGCGCGCCAAATCGCGCGAAACATTGCGCGAGCTCCGAGCCAATCGGCCCGCCGCCGAGCACCACTAAACGCTTCGGTAATTCGCGCAGATTCCACACGGTGTCGCTGGTCAGATAGCCACAGTCCGCAAGCCCCGGAATCGGCGGCACGAGGGGCCGCGCGCCTGCCGCGATCACGATGTTCTTCGTGGTTAGCGTTTGCTTTGCGCCATCTGCAGACGTGAATTCAACGGCCCACGGTGACACGATTTTCGCGCTGCCGGTTAAGCATTCCACGCCAAGTTGCGAGTAGCGCTCAATCGAATCATGCGGCTCGACTTCGCGAATCACCCGCTGCACGCGCTCCATCACATCAGCGAAATTCCATTCCGCAGTCGCGCTCTTGAAGCCAAACTCTTCAGCGCGCTTCATGTTCGACAACAGCTTGGCCGACTTGATGAGCGCCTTCGACGGTACGCAGCCGGTGTTCAGGCAATCGCCGCCCATTTTGTGTTTCTCGATGAGCGTGACTTTGGCCTTCACGGTCGCCGCAATGTAGCTAGCTACAAGGCCCGCTGAACCTGCGCCAATGACGACCACATTGCGATCAAACGACTTCGGTTTAACGCTGGCAAAGCGTGCGTACACCTTCCGGCCCTTGAGCACGTCAAGAGTTTTCTTCGCGATGATCGGGAAGATGCCGAGCAGGGCGAACGACCCCAAGATCGCTGGAGAAATAATGCCTTTTAACGAGCTGATTTGCACGAGTTGCGTGCCCGCGTTCACGAATACCGCTGTGCCAGCCAGCATGCCCAATTGGCTCACCCAATAAAACGGCCAAGTCTTGATCGACGTTAGACCCATCACTAGGTTCACCACGAAGAACGGGAACAGCGGCACGAGGCGCAGCGCGAAGAGATAGAACGGGCCGTCCTTCGCGACGCCTTCGTTGATCGGTTTTAATCGCTCGCCGAACCGCAGTTGCACCCAATCGCGCAGTAAAAATCTTGACGATAAAAAGGCGAGTGTGGCGCCGATGGCCGACGCGAACGACACCAGCACCAAGCCTTTACTAAATCCGAAAATCGCGCCACCCATCAACGTCATGATCGCCGCACCGGGCAGCGACAGCGCTGCGACGGCGACGTAGGCCGAAAAAAAAGCGAGCGCGCTTCGCCACGGGTTTTCCGTGACCAGTGTCGACAGCGTGGCTTGTTGAGTTTTAAAGCCTTCAAGGCTTAGAAAACGCCCCAAATCGAAGTAGAAAAACGCCCCAATTGCGACCGCGATCACCGCCAGAAGGGCGATTTTTGATTTCATTGCTCTATTCCCCGTGCCGTTAAAGCGATACGTGTTCGCCACAAGAGTAGTTTTAGCGTTTTGTCGTGGGGGAAAGCAAAGCCTTGCATCTGGCGCGGCATTCGGACCAAAGAGGAGGGTTGCATTTGTAGGAGCGCTCTTGGGCGCGATCCTCACTTTGCAAGTTGGATGTGTTTCGCGCCCAGGGGCGCTCCCGCAGAACAACTAAATTTTGAACGACTCTAGCGACTCGGGCGCGAACAACTCATCCGGCGTGAGCAGCCGCTTTGAAAGAGAAGTGGTTCGGTAAATTCAGACAGCGGATTAAGCGAAACTTCAGGGCATTAGGCGTAGCGTTTGAAG
>ENA-OFCX01000327-OFCX01000327.1-metagenomes-genome-assembly--contig:-NODE-327-length-26116-cov-4.530716_pt1 | contig 26116 bp, 21 predicted proteins | sample MGYA00153384_OFCX01 | MGnify analysis MGYA00153384
AAGGGTTGACCGTGGTGGGCTCAAACCGCCAGTTGAGCAGAAGTCGAACACGTCGCCAGCGAGCGGCCTCGCGGCGCGCGAAAGCTCATGATCGATGATGGGCCAGCGCGTGGCGCCGTTGTAACAGGAGAGGTACGGGTGCGTCGCCTTGCGGTTGCCGATGGCGGTCAGTCCATCGGCAAAGCCGGCGCTCCGGACCTGACGGAGACTGCCACTGACAAGTGTCATCGTTCTAGTCGCCGGCGATCAGGTCGATGCTGTCGGCCCCAGTTGGCCACTGGGGCCAACAGCGACTGGAACTCGATACGCCGCGCGTTGTTGCGCTCGGCGTCGAGGTGTACCGACGCGGCGCGCAGCGGCCGTCGGCTAACGGCGAGCACGCCGCTCAGCATCTCCGCGTGGTTTCCGGTGCCGCCGGAGCGAAAGGTCAATAAAACTGAACTCGGCCAGCGCCGCGCGGCGCACGAACAAGCATTGCCGTTGGGCACCCAGGGAAGAGCGGGCACGAGCCAGTTCGATCAGTAGAGATAGTCGGCCAGTGCTGGGAACGCGAGCAAGTAAACAACGCACCTCTCGGCTGGGGAGGCAAGCGCGTCCGCGCTAGTCGGCGCCCGCGGTCGCCAATGAAAGCTGTCGGGGGAAATTTGGTGTGGGCAACCTTGCAGTCGGACCGGTCAAAGCGCGTCTACGTTGAATGGATCGCGGAGATGCAAAACGCTGGCCTTTTTGGGCCCGTGCCGCATTTGTACCGGGGCTGGATTGACTGTGACGGGATTGTGCCGGGGTGGGCCTGGGAAGCGATGTGGCAAGCGTCGCAAGTGGTTGATTTAAAAAGAGTTTCCCAGGCCTTTTCGGGCTACGAACCAAGGGGTCGTGGGTTCGATTCCTGCCAGCCGCACCAGCAAAGACGAGGGTCAGCAGGTTAGCGTCCGCTGACCCCTTAGTCTTTCTACCTTGCCGAACGATCGATTCGGGCAATTTCTGGGCAACTCGGGCCGTAGTGGCAGTCACGGCAAAACTTGCTGGGCGTGTTGCTCAAGAACGCACTGAGCACTCGACCTCTGATCGAGCGCTGACCGCGATGACCTTGATTCGGCTGCTGGTCCGCTAGTTGCGATGTTTGCGCAAGGCAGGCCGGCGAGTCCCACGGGCACCGTTCTCAACGGCGAGGACGGGGCCGTTTTCGCAGGCTCCTGCTGTTCGACAGGCGCTCACTGCGACTGCACGGCACCGTCAAATTCGGCCTACGTTCGCCGATAGTCACAGTTCTGTGAACCGTGTACCTTGGCGAAGGTCACTTTGTTGCGTTGCAACACCGATGATCCGTACAGGCCGGTGGGTCTCAACCCAGAGCTCACCATGAAATCAATCAAGCAAATAGGCCAAGCGCCCGACGTACTTCGCACACAGCCGTCGGCAGCGTACGTTGGAAATTTTCGCGCGTACCGTTATCAACTGATCTGGCGTGGAGACCTCGTCAAGATCAAGCTTGGCGGGCGTGCTGCCGGGATTCGTCGCTGTGACCTCGATGCCTGGGTAAATACCCAAGCTGGGCAGGAAGCCATGTACGACAGCAACATCGGCGCCGTGGCGCCGGGGTTCGGTCACGTCCAAAGCCGCAGCAAATATCGATTCAGTTCCGTGTGCATTTGACTATCTGCACCTGTTCGTGAACATCTCACTGCGGCAGCACGGCATAACTCGGCGCGATCGCTCATGCCTTTCAACCAGTGCTGCTGCATCAGCCGGGTACCTTCGGCTTGCCGCTGAGCTGGCCGTAGTTCTTCACGTCCAACGCGTTGGGCTGGATGGAGCGCGTGCTGTACAGCGACGCAAGCGACTCTGCCGCTGCACCTGGGCAACTTAGCGATCACCCCCACCCCCCGGTGCGTCAACCTGTCACCCACCAATCAGGTCCCCGGCGTGTTGCTCAGCTGCACCATTCTCGTTTCGATGCCAGACTGCATTTTTTCCGCGATCGGTGTTGTACTTAAATTCGAGGCCGCCTTGAAAATGAGGTCTTTTTGTGACGAAGCACACGTTCAATCGTCGCGTATTGATACTTCGACGCTTTTAATGCCATGTGGCAAAGTTCAATGGAGTTGTCCTGATGATCAATTCGCAGCGCGCTGTCGTGTCACCGTCTTCCTCGCCTGGCCACATGTTCACGGTGCCTTTCGTGCACCGTTTGCTCTTTACGCACGACATTTTCGGCAGTGCTGAACGCTCTGTGCTCGCTTCAGTGTTGGAACCTTCTGGTGAACTGGCGCCGAAAGTGCAATTTTGGATCGACGCACAAGTGCTTGCAGCGCAACCCGCTCTGCCGCTGGCCATCGATGCGTTTTTCGCAAGCCAAAGTGGACGCTTGCAAAACGCCGGTGTGCACACCATCGCAGGCGGCGAAGCCGTAAAAAATGATTGGGCCCACGTCGAGCGAATGTTGGCAACCATCAATGATTCCGACCTAGATCGCCGCAGTTACATGGTCGTCATCGGAGGCGGCGCCGTGCTCGACGCTGTGGGCTTTGCGGCGGGCACCGCGCACCGTGGCATTCGTTTGGTGCGCCTGCCGACCACCACACTGGGGCAGGCCGACTCTGGCGTGGGTGTGAAGAATGCAGTCAATCGTTTTGGCAAGAAGAATTGGCTCGGGACTTTTGCTGTGCCTTGGGCAGTCATCAACGACACGACGCTGCTTGCCTCGTTGCCTGACCGCGACTTTGCAGCCGGATTCAGTGAGGCGGTCAAGGTTTCACTGCTGAAATGCCCCATCGCATTTGCCGGTCTGCACCGCGACGCCGCCCGGATTCGCAACCGAGAGCCCGCCGTGGTCTTGCCCGCACTTCGAAACGCGGCTGAGATGCACCTGCGACACATCACTATTGGTGGCGACCCGTTCGAGGCGCTGGAAGCACGCCCGCTGGACTACGGCCACTGGTCGGCGCATCGGCTGGAGGGCATGACCAACTTCGGCGTTCGGCACGGTGAGGCCGTCAGCATCGGCGTGTCTATCGACAGCGTGTATTCGTCACTCGTGCACGGGCTGCCCGGTCGCGACGCAGAGCGCATCCTGCAGACTTTGCTCAATCTTGGGCTGCCGATCGATCATCCGGCGCTGGACGACAGCGACGCGCTGTTTGCTGGGTTGGAAGAGTTCCGTCAACATTTGGGTGGCCGCTTGACGCTGACCATGTTGCACCGCATCGGCGAGCCGCTGGAAGTGCACGAGGTCGACACCGCCGCCATGGGCCAGGCAATTCGACATGTTCGGCGGGTTGCACGGGCGCATGCCGGCGACACGCAGGCGGTCGCCGATGCCATGGCCTGACGCGGCGACGACCGTGGGTCCGCAAACAGCGCAGGGGGCAGCAACGCCGATGTTGACATCGCTGCGGCCGCTGTTGGTGCGGCTTAACAACACCAAGCGGATGCGCAGCGACGACGAGCCACACCGCAGCATGGCAGCGCGCAACTTTGCCCGCGCGTGGCGCGACTTGGCTGCAGGCGCCGACGTGGAAGCGGTCGCTTGGCGAGAAACAGCGGCGGCGATGGCGACGGTCGTACTTGGCGCCATTGACGCTGCGTCTTTACGCCGGGCAGGGCTGGCCGAAGACGCGCTGCACACCATGCTGTGCACCGCCATCGTGAACGCAGGCGACGCATTGACGCCTGCCGTCCTTCAGCGGCTGACCGCTGCGGTGCCGGCTCTCATTTCTGGTGCGAGCAACACGGGTGAGCCTGTGCCACGCTTCGTGCAACGGTTGCAGGATCAGCCTCGCGCAGGCGCCACATCGCCCACCGCCGACCGATTGATGCTGGAGCCCGCTGAAAGCCACGCCGACCACAGCCAGGCGGTCGCCATCGCGGCCGTCCTCATTGCCGGGCAGGCTGGTGCGAACGTCGCTGCGCCATTTCTCGCAGGCCTGTCGCATCACCTGCACAACGCGACGCTGCCCGACGGAGGCTTTGCGGCGGAAGAACTGCTCGGTTCGCATTGGCCTGCACTGGTCGAGCAAGCGCGCAAGCAGGCGCTGTGTGAATTGCCGCCGCGTCTTGCCGACCAGGTGCGACAGGCATGGACTCTGGTGGACCGTGCGGACGACGATCCATCGCGCGCCTTCCAGACTGCCGACGTGTTGGACCGTGTGATCGAAGCCGGGCACTTTGAACAAATTGCGCGCTACCGCCTGGCCGATGCGTTGGGTGCGCGCGGGCTCGTGCATGCGGGGCCGCTGCAAAGCTTTCAGCAGGGCGTCCTCGCCCTGGCAGGCTTTGCCACATGACGACGGCTGCGCTGCTCGACCCGATCAGTGGCCGGCCGCTCGTGCAGGTGTCGCGCCATGTGCTCAGCGACGGCGCTTCGCGCTGGCCGGTACTCGACGGCATAGCCTACCTGCGGTCTGGGCTCGCAGACCAACCCAGACCAGCCGGGCTTCGTCGGGCGGCGCTGGCAGCCATCGACGCGGGCGACGAGCGCGGCGCGCTGGCGCTGTTGCTGACCGACCAAGACAGCCACGCGCCGCTGCCTGCACCGTCGCTTGAAACCACGCTGGCCTTGGTGGATGCCGTTCGCGCCAAGCAGGAAACGCTGCGTGGGGCCATGCGCGCGCTGAACTTCGGGCCGGTGGCCGACTACTTTGCGCACCGCACCTCGACCCCTACATTTCTGTCGGGTTTGGCGCTGCTTGCCCACGCCGGCCGGCCGCGAGGGATCGTTGTTGAGCTTGCCTGTGGCATCGGCCATTTCCTGCGCGAATTGTCTGCGCACGGCGTGCCTGCGCTCGGCGTCGATCTGGTTTTCGCCAAGCTCTGGTTGGCCCATCACTTCGTCGCCACCGACAGCACGCTCGTGTGCGCCGATGCAGTCCAGGTCCCGGTCGCGTGCCCACCGGCAACGACCGTTTTCTGCCACGACGCGTTTTACTTCTTCGCTGACAAAGGCCAGGCAGCACAGCGCTGGATGAAGCTGGCTGGCAACAGCGGCAGCGTCCTCATTGGCCATGCGCACAGTGCCCTCGTGGCCCAGTCGGTGGCCGGATCGCCACTGACACCGGCCGGCTACGCAGCACTCTTTCCGGGCTGTACGATGTTCGACGACGCCGATCTGACAGCCAGCGCATTGGCCTTCACGCGCGCGCCGCACCGCGACATCGACACGCTTGATGCCGCCGACGCGGTGGCCATGGTTTGGTCTTGCCAGCCACAGCCATTGCTCGAAGCATCAAAAGATGGGTCGCTTAATCCCTGGTGGCCGGACATCCTGCAGTCGCCGGCCGCCACGCCGCTGCGTCTGAACCCGCTGCTGGCATCGCGCGATGGTTGCGCTGACCCGCTGTGGCCGAGCCCGCGCTTCGCCGCCGAGTACGCGTCGCAAGCGAGCTACCTCGATGGGCCGATGCCATCGCCGCAACAAATTGCTCTGGCTGCAAACGGCATGCGCGACGACGGCGAAATCGCTGCGCTGGCACGCCGCCGGGTGCTGGTGGATGTGCCGGAGCGCTGGTGATGGGACGCCGTCTCGGTTGGGCGGTGGTTGGATGTGGCTGGGTGGCGCGCGATTTCGTCGTGCCGGCAATTCAGGCCAGCGCCAACAGTCGCCTGGTGGCTGCCTGCGACCTCGATCCGCAGGCGTTGTCTGCGCTCGGCGGCAACGGATTTTTGCGGACCACCAGCTTGCCCGAACTGCTGCGCACGGAAGGCGTCGACGCGGTCTACATCGCCGCGCCCAACGACGTGCACCGAGCTTTGACGAGCCAAGTCGCTGCCGCAGGCAAGCATGTGCTGTGCGAAAAGCCGATGGCCTGCAACAGCGCTGATGCACGCGCCATGGTCGACGCGTGTGCCTCCGCTGGCGTCACCCTGGCCACCGCGTTCGATCAGCGCTACCACGCTGCTCATCGCGCTCTGGGCGCGATGGTGCGACAGGGCCGACTCGGCGACGTGACACAGGCACGCCTGCACTACGCGTGCTGGTTGCCACCTGGCTGGGCCAGTGACAACTGGCGCATTGACCCGGAGCGGGCAGGCGGCGGCGCCGTGATCGACTTGGCACCGCACGGGCTGGACTTGCTGGAGACCGTGCTCGACGACCGCATCGAGCAGCTGGTGTGCATGACGCAGCACCGCATCCACGACTATGCGGTCGAAGACGGCGGCGTGTTGCTGGCACGGCTGGCCAGTGGCACGCTGGCCACGTTGCACGTGGGCTACAACTGTCCGGAAACCTACCCGCGGCGCGTCCTGGAAATCATCGGCACGCGCGCGCGGGCCCTGGCTGTCAACACGATGGGCCAGACCGCAGGCGGTAGTTTGAGTTTGATCGACGCTGCCGACGGCCAAGAGGAAGCGGTGCCGCTGGTCGACGACCACTGCCCGTTTCTGTTGCAGATCCAGGCCTTTGCCGACGCGGTGCTGGACCGGCGGCCCTACGCCTACCCGGCTGCGGGTGACGTGCGCCTGGCCACTCTGCTGGGGGCCGCCCTGTCATGCCATTGACGCGTCTGGCCTGCACCCACTGCGGCCACTGGCACTTGTGGTTTGAGGGCAGCGCGCCGCCTCAGTGCCACGTCTGCAGCGATGTTCGCAACGCTTTGCCCGAGAACGGATTTCGCTTTGCTGGCGTTGCAGAAGTGGCCGCAGGTTCCCGCAGTGTTTGCGAGGAGGTGCTGCCAGGTGTGTTCGGCGTGCGCTCGGAACCTCAGCTCGGCCTCGGCTCGACCGGCTGGGTCATCGAACGCGCCGACGGCAACGTCGCCTTCGAAGCTGCGCCTTGGTACGACACTGCAGCGCTGGCGTTTATCGCAGCGCGGGGCGGCTTGCGTGTGGCGTCGTGCTCGCACGTTCACGGCATGGGCGCGCTGTGGCAATTGCAGCAACGCTTCGAACCGGAAGTTCCAATGCATGTGGACGCGCTCGGCGACACCAAGGCACTGCGGGTCACGCGACCATTCGACGACGTTCACGAGATTGCACCCGGTCTGGTGCTGCACCACGTCGGCGGCCACTACGAGGGGCAATGCGTGTTGCACGACGCTGCGCACAACGCCCTTTTTGCCGGCGACACGCTGAAGATCGACCTGCACCCCGACGGCAGGCCGCGGGCGCTGTCGTGCCACAAGGCCTTTCACTACCGCATCCCGCTGACACCGGCCGAGTTACGGCGTTACGCGGATGTGTTTTCGCGACTGCCGTTCGAGCACGTGTTCACGCCATTCGAGCATGCCGCCGGCGTGACGCGTGAGCATGCGCTGGCCTTGTTCGATCGGCTGTTGGCAGGCGTGCCGAGCACCGAGCCCGTCCTGATGGAACTGCTGCAATGAACCTCATCGAGATCGCGCAAGCCTACAGGCGCCACCTGCCAGCTGGCCTGTTGCACACCTTCCGGATCGACGCGCTCGATCGCCTTGGCGTGCCCGTGGTCACCGTGCGCTTGACGCAGGACGACGGCACGACCTTCGAGGGCATCGGTTATGGCGCCACTGCCGAAGAAGCCATGGTCGGCGCACTTGGAGAACTGTCCGAAGAAGCACATTGCGAGCGTGCGCTGCGCGACATGCCGCGTGTTGTGGGCAGCTATGTTGAACTGCTGCGCCAACGCGGCGAGCGCGGCATGGCCGACCCACTCACCCTGTGCCTGCCGGCCGGCAGCAGCTACCAGCCCGGGCAGCCACTGGTCTGGGTGGCAGCCACGCGGGTCGCAACGGGCGAGTCGGTGCTGGTCCCCGAGGAGTTTGCAGCGGATTCAGGCCGGCAGCTGCGCGGGAGTGGTCGGACGCCGATGGTGCCGACGATGCTGGAAGGGGGTCTGCCTTTGATTCCGCTCGAGACACCGCTCGTGACGCCCATCACCAACGGCCTCGGAGCCGGCACCAGTTTTGCGCAAGCGCTGGTGCACGGCCTGCTGGAATTGCTGCAGCGCGACGGCAACGTGCTGTCATACCGGGCACTGGACCGCGGCATCGTGATCGACATCGACGAGGCGGCTTTGCAGGACGCCGCACTCGCAGCGCTTATTGCCCGCTATCGCAACGCCGGGGTCGACATCAAGGCAAAGGTCGCGGCCACCGACTTCGGCATGTTGAACGTCGTTATTGTCGGCGCCGAGGCGTTGCCCGAGATGGAGCTGCCGCTCCGGCTTACTGCATGCGGTGAGGCTGTGCACCCCGACCGCGAGCGTGCTTTGCGCAAAGCCCTGCTCGAATTTGCTGGCTCGCGTTGCCGCAAGACGTTTCGCCACGGCCCGCTGGCGCGGCTTGCCGGGCTCGTCCCGGACGACTATTTGGCTCGCGTCGTTGGCAACATTGATTTGGCGGCTGAGGAGCCTCGGGCGTTGCAGGCGATGGTGGAATGGCTGGGCGCCAGCGATGCCGTCATCCGCGAGCGGCTTGCGCCCGTGCTTGCCGTTCGCGGCAGTGTCAGTCTGCAGTCGCTGCCCACCGTCGCGCCGGGAATTGTCGACGGCCCACATGAACGCCTGGCGTTCGTTGCGGGCCGGCTTGCCGACGCTGGCCTGGATGTGCTGGCGGTCGACTTCTCGCCGCCTGGTGGGGAGATCGTCGCACTCAAGGCGATCGTGCCCGGGCTTGAGATGGAAACGATGAGCTACCACCGCATCGGTGAGCGCGGCCTGCGCCGGCTGCTCGACCGGCAAAGTGAGTGGGTCAGCATCGGCGATGGGCGCAACGGCATGCGCCGGGTGCCCTTGACGGCTGCGGCCGAAGCCCGACTCGGTGGCCCCGCCTGGCTCGACATCGACGCCATCGATCGCACGGTCGGCGCGCTGTATCCGTTGTACCGAGAGCCGAGCGGGCATACGGCGCAATTGCAATTGCAATTGCAGTTGCAATCGCATACTCAAATGAAGTCGTAAATGCAGTCATAAATGCACCTATAAATGCACTCACAGAAGCACTCACAAATGCAGCATCAGTTGCCCTTGTCCATCCTGGAGCTCTAGACCATGCGGCTGTGTTTCCTCTCTCGACGTTATTTTCCCGCCATCAGCGGAATGAGCGTGTATGCGCTGAACCTGTTGCGCGAGCTGGTTGCCGCCGGCCATGACGTGACGATGATTTCCCAGTACCGTGCAGACCCCGCCGGTGCTGGCGTCTACGGCGGTGGGCCGCCACCGCCGGTGCCCGGCGTGAAAGTCATCGGCCTGGAGTCGATCGGTGAGGCGCTTACCGCAGACGGCCATCCCGCAGACTTTGAAGGCGACATTGAACGCCTTGTGGATGCCGTGCTGGCCGAGCACGCGCAGGCACCGTTTGAACTGCTGCACGCGCAGTACGGTTACCCGACCGGCCTGGCCGCGCTGGAAGCCGGGCGGCGTCTGCAACTCCCGGTGGTGGTCAGTATCCAGGGTGGCGATGGTCACTGGGTCGGCCTGTGCTGCAGCACGCACCGGAACGCCATGCGGGCGGTCTTGCTGCATGCCAGTGCGGTGCTTATCGGCAGCGCGTCTTTCGCGGAAGAGGTGATGCACAACCACGGCGTCCCTTCCGACATCTTCACGATCGTCCCCGGTGCCACCGACGTGGCGCGCTTTGCGCCGCCAGACAGCGCCGCCTTGGGCGCACTGCGCAGCCCACCGGTGCTGCTCTACCACGGCCGGGTGGACAAGCGCAAAGGCGTGATCGAACTGCTGGAAGCCACGGCGCAACTCGTTGCCTCGGGGCGCAGCCTTCGGCTTGTCGTCAGCGGCATCGGGCCCGACGTGCAAGCGGCCCGCGATCGTGCTGCCGCACTCGGCATTGCCGCCTGCACGCAGTTCACGGGGCATGTGGGCTATGAGGACGCGCCGCTCGCGTATCGCCAAGGCGACGTCTTCGTGTCGCCGACCTACAGTGAGGGCTTCTCCAACACCATCCTCGAGGCGATGGCCAGCGGCCTGCCCATCGTGTCGACACGGGTGGTGGGTGTCGTGGACTGCCTGGAGCACGAACGCGACGCGCTGCTGGTCGAAGCCAAAGATGCGGTTGGCCTCGCCAACGCGATCGCACGGCTGCTGGACGACGAGCCGCTGCGCCAGCGGCTGGCGCGTCGCGCGCTGGGCGACGTGCGGCGTTTGTATTCCTGGCAGTCGGTGGGCCAGCAGATCATGGCTGCTTATGGCCGGGTTGCCGGACAGCCGGTGTCGTCGGCATGGCTTGATTCCTGCGACATGCGCGAACGCACTGTCGGCAATGCTGACTTGAGTTGCCGCTTCCGGGCTGCGCCGCACCTGCTGTAGCGCGGCGGATCCACAGGCCTCGACAGCGTTCCGCAGATGCCAACCGCACTCTTCGTCTCGCCGCACCTGGACGACGTTGCGTTCTCTTGCGGTGCCACGGTGTCATGGCTCGCGTCGCAGGGCTGGCGCTGCGTGCTGGCGACGGCCTTCACGCGCTCGGTGCACAACCCGACCGGCTTCGCACTGGCTTGCCAAACTGACAAGGGTTTACCGGTTGATGTCGACTACATGGCACTGCGCAGACAGGAAGATGCTGCGTGTGGCCAGGCACTGGGCATCGAGGCCGTGCGCTGGCTCGACTTTGCCGAGGCGCCGCACCGGGGCTACGACTCTGCCGCGCAGCTTTTCGCGCTGCCGCACATGGGCGACTCAGTCGTCGAACCGCTGAGCCAGGCTCTGCGCGCGCTGTGCAGTGAATTACAGCCTGCCATCACGTTCGCGCCTCTTGCACTTGGCGCGCATGTCGACCATGTGCAACTGCAGCGAGCAGTGCGCTTGGCCGTGGGGGAGCAGGCGTCGGTGGCCTGGTACCGCGATATGCCATACGCGATGCGCGCAGGGGACGACACAGCTTCTGATGCAGGCAGCGCCAGCGCTGCAGTGGCATTCGGGGAAGGGCATCTGCAGGCCAAGCTCGACGGCTGTGCGTGCTATGGCAGCCAGCTCGGATTCCAGTTTGGCGATGTTCAAGCCATGTACGCGGCGTTGACATCGTTCGCTTACGACGAAGGGCGCAGAGCGCGCTTGGCAGGTCGGCCGGCCGAGCGCTTTGTCGCCGCGGCGGCTGCGGCGCAATGGCTTGTGGGCAACGCGTGCACAACCCAGCCGACGGCCACCGATTCAGCGGCGCCAGCGACTGCAGCTGCAGCTGCAGCTACGGATTGGGCCGGTGAAGGCGCGACCAGTTGAAGCAGCGAGGGTGTCGGGACCTTGCTTCGCTCCGTCAGAAAACATTGAGCCTGGGCGCTTCATTCTGACGTTGCGCCACGCGTGAAGACCTGCTGCATCTCGAGCATCGACGAGGCGCGGTCGGCTGTCCACCACGGTTTGTCGGCGTTGAGACTTTGGTCCTCACGTGCCCAGCGGGTAAGGCGTCATCGCCGACGAGCTGATCGCAAGAACTACAACTGCCGTGCCGCCGCCCATTGCAACGTTGTCTCTTACGAACTTTGCCAGACGGACGCGATCAACTGACAGCACGTTGCCTGCCTACCATCCGCAATCCAACTGGACGACACGGTCGAGCCTGAAGTGCGTCATGCCCACCGGTCGGTCTCGGGCACTCTTTGACATCCTGCGCCCGGCGCTCAACCGACGACACGTCACTCTCTGGTGTGCGGGCTTCAGTTGCAACCGCTCATTCATCAAGCGAATATCACGCAAATGGGCGTACGCGTACGGTCTGCGTGGTTGGCACCCACACCGGCAACGGTCACCGTCGGGCCCAACGTGTCTGCCCCTTGCACCCTGCGCCCCGCTCCCCGCGCCCCGCTCCCCGCTCCCCGCTCCCCGCTCCCCGCGCAATCACGGTGCGCAAGCGCAGGTGCAAACAAGTCCTCGAAGTTTATTGACGGCGTGTGTATACCCAGCACCCACAGCGGCGACCGCAGATCAATCATCGGGTCAAGGCGTGCGCGGAAAACGTCCTCGGTAGCCATCGCAAACGGTTCTCAATCTCATGCGAACTACCGCACGTTAGATTGGAGCTCGACACCTCTGAATATCCAAATTTCCGCGAAAGGCGTCGCAAAACAACGGGTTGCGTATCCTGCATGGCCGAACACTTCGTAAAGTGTAGATGTACTGAAGCATATTTTTTAAGCAGAGTCACTAAGAAAATCAAACGCCACGGGATGTGTCGGACGGACGCCTCTTGTAGATAAAAAGGCTCGAAGCAAGAAGGCCAGCCGAGCTTTGCGTGAAACAGCAGCACACACATGAAACCAAAGCGGATTTCCGACCGTGATGGTTGCCCGACACTCAGCCACATTCAAAGAAGCGGCGAAGTTTTGTATACCTGTTGTCCAGGGAGCGTCCGAAATAGTCATTGTTTTCCATTGCCAATGTGCAACCGTGCCTGCTGGAAAAACAACTACACATTCATTGCGTTTCCAAGCACGGCGAACCTTCAGCAAAGCGCGGTATCCGCCCGCATCATGCAGGTCTATTTTCTTGATTGGAATCACGCAATCTCCCAATACAGGAATCTTGCTGAGCAGATCATTTGCCACGACCGAAACATCATTTCGCCGGCTAAGTAATGCACAAAGCAACACAGCCCCGTCAAGGATCCCGGTCGGGTGATTCGCCGTAACCAGGAGTGCGCCCTTTTCCGGAATAAATCGAGCGGCCTCTTTAATATTATCAATGAGCAGTCCGCGATCAATTATTATCCGATCGACGCATGCCGCTAATCCGTCGCAAACGGGTAACTTGCGGCAGTACGCCTCGGCCGCACGGAGCCCGAGCAGTTTCGATGTCGATTCAGAAACAGCGAACTGAGCCGTAAAATCCAGGGCGTCCGTGAAGCCAGCCACAGTCTTTTGATCAGGACTCATGGCAAGCCAAGTATTTTTGTGCTGTGTGAGGGGCAGGCTCTCGATAGAGAGGATAGTGCCCGTTCAAGATTTTCTCCCATTCAGGAACCTTAAAGAAGACTTGGCCGCCCATGGCCTCCTGCACGCTCAACCGCAACGGGACAAGAACATGCTGCGCCTGTGGGTGATTTTGTGAAACGAGGCTAGATCGCTGCGCAAGAAGCCGTTTCGCACCGCGCTCACCAACCCTCCAATAACTCAGTGTCTCACCTTCCAGGCCCGGCGCGATTACTCTCACGACTTTTGGCCCGTTGATGTCACTGGGCGACCCATCAAAGAAGTAGATTGGAATACTTTGTACGGCTAATCGATCAGCTAAATCTGTCAAACGATATGTCGGATCTAGAACAATATGATCATTGGCGTTTGGCAAAGATGAAAACTTAACAGTCTGACAGGATGAAAACACAGTGTTATTCAGCAGAGTTCTCAACTCTGCTTGCGTTTTTGATAGCCAGCCTGCCATTTCCGTAAGGGCTTTTGGCTCCTCGAGATGAAACTGTGCTGACTCTAGGTGAGTTTCCAAGTATTTAGTGGGTGCCAATGTTCTGACATTTCGGATCGGCCCATGCATGAAAGTTTTTCTGCTCCGCGAAGCAACGAATTCATGCAAAGCCTTGCGCAGTGCCCGTTCCCTATTCTGATGAACAGCTTCTCCGCATGCCGTAATGATCAGTGGGAATTTTTCGGACGCGTAGCTTCCATCGGATTGATCCGCAACCACATAAAGGTTGACCAGGCCAAACTCAGTCGAGGCCAGCTTGGCTCGAACATGCAGCCCATGACTTTTTAGGTGGGAAAGTGTCGCGATGATCTCCTTGCTTTGAATCACATCCAGCTCGATGTCGATTCCCTGATCCATCGCGCGAAACGCGGTGCAGTTGCCATCACGTTGTAAAAGCTCCAACACACCATGAGACAGCGCCTGATGCAAAGTTAACCCTGCACCAAGACCGCATGTAATGGGAGGAAAAAGTTTTGCAGGCGATTGGCTGCTCTGCAATTCGACATGGGTTGAGTGGGTGTCGTAGCTAAACCCGCTGTACGCAACAGACTCGCGTGGCGCCCAACAGCGAACCCCATCATCAAATCTTGTGACCGCAACCCATCGCAGCGGCAGTTTGTCTTGGTAAGCGTAACCTGCCGACAGACAAAGCTTAAGGGGGTCAATCACTTGATCCAGGCCAAATTGGTTAACCATGTCGCTGTAGCTAATTGCTTCACATGTTGAAGCAATTTTGAGCGCATTGTGGACATGAAATGTTTCAGACATTTCTCCTAGCGCACCAACAAGTGCCTCAACAGAAGAATTCCCATATCCAACACCATTGTTTAAAAAGCCAGCCTCTCCTTGTAACGAAGCCATACAGATAGGAATCCCGAGGCGGTCTAAACTCGAAATATCAAAAGTCTGCACGCCATGATCGGGTAAAAAGCGGCGGTAAACATCAACAGCGTTGTTCAGTTGGTCAAAATCAATGTTCATGATTTTCACACGCTCAGTATTTTTTGAAACCGATTAAAAATAGCCACGCGTTTACAGCCTGTTTTTTTGGCAAGGGCAAACGTTTCTGTATGGGATTTTGAGTTGGCTTCAAATTGAATAAATTCAGCACCGATTTTTTCACCGTGCTTCACACATTCTGAAATAAGTAGCGCGTTGACCCATTTTTGACGGAATTCCGGAAGCACATAACGGATCGGAATATCATACAAACGCTCGTTTGGCGTGGTCGCGACGAGCAACACACCAACTATTTTTTTTCCACACCAAGCTATTTGGCTATACGTCGTGGAAATTGGCTTCAAGGCGCCGAGTTTTATGCTGTTGTCAAACTCAAAATCATCCATCATCAGCGAATCATTAAGTAGGGCTCGAGCAAATGGGATGCCGTCTTTCAAGCTTGAAACTCGAGCCTCTTTAGGAATCGCTTTTTTCTGATTGAGTAAAGACTCGATTCGGCGAATCCGAGAGGCGAAAGAATTGAACGGCCCAGTAAAAAGCCAAGATTCATCAATTATTTTAAATCCTTGATCTTGAAACGTATTTGATGCGTCAAGCCATTCAGGATTGACTTTCTCTTGGGTACTCAACACACGACAACCAAGTTGTCGCGCTTTTTCTTCCGCAGCTGACAAACAAAATGCCAAATCTTCTTTCGAATCTAAATCGCCGCGCAACACGAATCGCGCTTCGAACGAGGTGTAACGGCGAACAACCGCACCGATATAACGATTAGACTCGGTCATGTAGGTTGAAAAACTGGTTCTTTCATCTAAAGGAAATGCTACATCCCATGGCTGAGGAATTCCCAACGACTCCGTAATAGAAAAATACTTGTGTGTCACCGTCATTCCCTGTAACTGCAGTTTTTTTATTAAGTCGTTGATACCTAATACTCTAGATTATACTGAAATTTTTAGCGCACTTAAAAGAATAGAGATCGATTTTGTATATTGATCAGCTGGACTTCGGAAGTAGTTGTCTCTCCTCGGGTACCAATTTTTTGCATCTGCACGAGTACGTTGCTGATTCGCTTGAGTGCGAAGTGGCTATCAGTAGCACCTGAGTGATTGTGATCAGCACCGAAAACAAGAGTGGCTGGTAAGGAGTCTCTACGGAACCCGTGCTGCGGCGAGGCGAACCTCGTAGACGGAAGCAAAGTCGTCGCGGTTGTGAGACCTGAAGTTGTCACTCCGCCATTGACAACGATGACTGGTGGATCAAAACCCAGCAACGGCGCGGGTTTGCAAGAGTTGTGAAGCAATGTTGTCACTTCGCAATAGGATTCACATCGGAAAACGAGTGTTCATGCGGGCTACAGCTGGAATGCAGGGCCGACCACAGCACCGACATGACGGCGCAAGTCGTGATGACCTGCAACCTGTACGACGAAAGTTCTGACGAGGCGCTGAAAACGCAGGCGCTGCACAACGACAGCCAGACGATGGATCTCAAGGAAAAGGTCTGCCGCGACACCAGGCAAACCATCATGATCAGCTTCAACGACATCAAACGCATCCAGCAAAAGTTAGCCGGTCTCGATCAGCACCTTGAGTCGAACGAAAAGTCTCGCGAGGCCTACCGCCTGCAGTTCGACATCGGCCAGCGCAAGCTGCTCGTTCTGCTCAACACGCACAACGAATACTTCAAGGCCAGCCGTACCTCCGTCAATGCACGTTACGACCTGGCCGTCGTCGAAGGCCGGACCATGTCCAGCCTCGTGCGCCTGATGAAAGCCACTGCGGTGAGCCGCACCGACTTGCTCAATCCAGAGGATGCCGGTCAGTCGCGCCAGCAAGATCTGAGCGGCATTTGCACCGTGTCAGGCGAACTGGAAAGGGTGGTCGATCGGGGACAGCTGATGGCCAACGACGGACCAGCGCCGACCTTCAGGCCCACGCCGCCCGCCGTCATACCGCCGTCTCTTGCCGTCAATCCCTGCCGAACAAGGTGACATTCTCGGCCGACGCATTCTTTGATTCCGTCAACACGACGTTGAAAGTCGAAGGGCAGGGCGCTCATACGGAATTTGCTGCCTGCGTCAAATCGGAACGATGTGACGCGGACGTATGGATCGTGGTTGGTCACACGGACGTTGTAAATTCGCTCGTGCACAACCAGCGACGGTCAATCGCCCGCTTCAATGCGGTGCAAGATTCCTGGTGTTGCAAAGGCTGGACGCCCATCGCATCAAAACCGAAGGCCGCGGCAGTACCGAACCGGTCGCCGACAACGGCCCGCGCGAAGGCCGCGCGAGGAATCGGCGGGTCGAGCAGCGTCTCAAAATAGGCAGGCGCCGAGCTCAGCCGCGAGCCACGCCTGGGTGCATCGTCATCCTTGCAGGACGCCGTGGTCGTAGTTGGCAGCAGCTCAAGTAGAAGTCGATTTGTCGCCGCTTCGCGCGCTGGAAAAACCGATCTAACTTCGACGTTGTAACTTCGACGGTTCTGCTCAATGCCATGCAGCAGGTGACCCCGGCCGCAACCGGCGGCTGTGCACGCGCGGGCCGGTTCGTTCGTGCTTTGCAGCACGGCCGGTAACCGCCGTACGCCGTGCAAGACCTCGGCCGGTACGACCGAGGTCAGCGGACTGCCCGCGATCGCCTGATGCAGCCGCGCCCGAGTGGACAGCATGGCCACTCGAAGGCCCACGGATGCCGCTGGACTTTGAGGTGACCCCGAAGCGGGAGCAACGCTGTCACCAACCGCCGAAAGTTCTCGCCGACACTTTTTTCAGTGTTTTCCCTAAATGCAAAAAAAGTATCGGCCCATGGTCTGGTTCGATGTGGCCCTGCTGCGGCCTTACTCTTAGGCTCGCGCTGCGCTTTGACACGCCGAAGGCAACGCCAGCGAAGCAGACACCGGCCGGAAGGGCTGTAAAGACATCAGGAGGCACACGATGTCACCGTATCTCGAACTCGTGGACATCAAGGAGCGGGACTCGTTCAAGGTCTGGACCCACGGCTATCCCTATGAGACCGTGCGGTGGCACTTTCACCCCGAATACGAGATCAACCTGATCACCGAGACCAGCGGGCGATTTTTCGTCGGCGACCACACGGGCACATTCGCGCCGGGGCAGCTGTGCATGGTCGGGCCCAACGTGCCTCACAACTGGGTCAGCGAGTTGCCCGACGCCCAACCGGTGGCGCGTCGTTGCGTGGTGCTGCAGTTTTCGGGAAAAAGCATCCGCCGCGGCATCGAGGCGTTCCCGGAGCTGGCAAGCCTGGAGCGGTTGCTGGTCGATTCGCAGCGTGGCATCCTGTTTTCGGACGCGACAGCTGCACACGCCGCCAACATGTTGATGGCGCTGCTGCCAGCGCAAGGCCTGACGCGCGTCTACCAGTTTCTGTCGTTGCTCGACTACCTTGCGCAGGCCAAGGACAGTGCACTGTTGACCCCCGCCAGCTTCCAGCCCGACCCGGCCGGCTACCAGTCGTCGACCATCAATCAGGTGCTCGGCTACTTGCAGCAGCACCTGGGTGAGCGTTTGGGCGAATCGACCGTGGCGCGTTATGCCGGCATGGAAGCGAGCGCATTTTCCCGCTTCTTCCGCCGCCATCTCGGCATGCCGTTCGTGCAGTACCTGAACCGCTTGCGCCTGAATCGCGCCTGTGAGTTGCTCACCGCCTCGGACCAACTCGTCACCGACATCTGCTACGCCTGCGGCTTCAACAACCTGTCGAATTTCAACCGCCAGTTCCTGGCAGCCAAGGGGATCCCGCCTTCCCAGTTCCGCCGTTACCACCGGCTGAACGTCGTCTTCGACAGCAGCGAGCCTGCACTCACTGGCCGCCGCGACCGCAGCACTGCCTCTCAACACTGAACCGAGTTCGCCATGACCTCTACCGCCATGCAAGCCGTCGTCTGCCACGGCCCGAAGGATTACCGCCTCGAACAGGTCGCCAAGCCCGGCGCCGGTCCGCTGGAGCTGATCATCCGGATCGTCGCCTGCGGCATCTGCGCAAGTGACTGCAAGTGCCACAGCGGTGCCGCCATGTTTTGGGGCGGCAACGGCAAACCGGCGTGGGTGAAGGCGCCGGTGATCCCGGGCCACGAGTTCTTCGGCGTCGTCGTCGAGGCCGGCCCCGGCGCGCTCGAGAAGTTCGATGTCGCGCTTGGCGACCGCGTCATTGCCGAGCAGATCGTGCCCTGCGACAAGTGCCGCTATTGCCGCGGCGGCCAGTACCACATGTGCGAGGTGCACAACATCTTCGGTTTCCAGCGCGAGGTGGCCGACGGCGGCATGGCCGACTTCATGAAGCTGCCTGCGACGTCGCGCGTGCACAAGATCCCCGAAAGCATCTCGCTGAACGATGCCGCGATGATCGAGCCGATGGCCTGCGCGGTGCACACCGTGAACCGCGCCGACGTGCAACTCGACGACGTGGTGGTCATCGCCGGTGCCGGCCCGCTGGGCTTGGGCATGGTGCAGATCGCGCACCTGAAGACGCCGAAGAAGCTCGTCGTCATCGACCCCGTTGCCGAGCGGCGCGCGCTCGCTTTGGCGTTCGGCGCCGACGTGGCCATCGACCCGACCACCGAAGACGCCCGTGCCATCATCGACGGGCTGACCGGCAGCTACGGCTGCGACGTCTACATCGAGACGACCGGTGTGCCGGTCGGCGTGACGCAGGGCCTGGACCTCATCCGCAAGCAGGGTCGATTCGTCGAGTTCAGCGTGTTCGGCAAGGAAACGAGTGCCGATTGGTCGATCATCGGCGACCGAAAGGAGCTCGACGTGCGCGGCTCGCACCTCGGCCCGAACTGCTACCCCATCGTCATCGATTTGATGGTGCGTGGCCTGCTCACCTCGCGCGGCATCGTTACGCACGACTTCTCGCTGTCGGAGTGGGAGCGCGCCTTTGCGCTGGCGAACTCGCTCGACTCGATCAAGGTGCTGCTGATGCCGGACCGCGTCTGAGCCGAAATCGCTGACAGCGATGAATGCCGCCATCCACGTCATCGGTGTCGACATCGGCACGCAGAGCACGAAGGCCGTGCTCGTGCGCGCCGACGGTCACATCGTCGCGCAGGCTTCAAGGGCCTATCAGGTCGAGACGCCGAAGCCGCTGTGGGCACAGCAGTGGCCCGGCGTCTGGCTCGACGCGGTGGCTGCGAGCATCTGCGGCGTGCTGGCCGAGGCAGGTGTCGACGCTGCCTCGGTCAAGTCGCTGTGCGTCAGCAGTCTTTACGGTGGCAGCGGCATTCCGGTCGACGCCGAAGGCACCGCGCTTCACCCCTGCCTGATCTGGATGGACCGGCGTGCGCAGGATGAAGTGGCATGGGTGCGAGCAAACGTCGACGTCGAGCGTCTGATGGCGATCACCGGCAACGGAGTGGACAGCTATTACGGCTACACGAAGATGTTGTGGCTGCGAGAGAAGATGCCGGCGGTGTGGCAGCGCACCGCGCACTTCCTGCCGCCCAACAGCTTTGTGATCGCCAAGCTCACCGGCGCGGTCGCCGTCGACCACAGCTCGGCCGGCAACATCGGCGGCGTCTACGACCTCGCCAAGCGCGACTGGTCCGACGAGGCGCTGAAGATGCTCGGCATTCCTCGGCGAATGATGCCCGCACGGCTGGTCGATTCGAGCGCGGTGGCAGGGCTGCTGCGCGCCGATTGGGCTGCGAAGCTCGGGCTGGTTGCCGGTACGCCGGTGGTGGCGGGCGGCGTCGATGCAGCCGTCGCAACGCTCGCCGCTGGCGCGGCGCGGCCGGGCAACCACGTCGCGATGATCGGCACCAGCATGTGCTGGGGAACGATCCGACAGGACGTAGACGCACGCCAAGGCCTGATCAGCATGCCGCACGTGTTTCGCGGCGCACACGACCTGTACGTGTTCGGCGGCGCAAGTGCGGCGGGCGCCTCGGTCACCTGGTTCCGCGACAACTTCTGTCAGGCCGAGATCGCTGCCGGCCTGGCGCAGAACATCGACCCGCATGCGCTGCTCGAGCGCGATGCGGCGCCGCTGCCGCCTGGCGCCGACGGCCTGCTGTTCCTGCCCTATTTGATGGGCGAACGCAGCCCGGTGTGGGACGCGCAGGCCAGCGGCTGCTTCATCGGCCTCGGCCTGCACCACGGCCGCGCACATCTGTACCGCGCAGTGCTCGAGGGCGTGAGCATGGCGCTGCGCCACAACATCGAGGCCGGTGTCAGGGGGGTCGCAAAACTCGACGACCACCTCGTCGTCGTGGGCGGCGCGAGCCACTCCGACCTGTGGATGCAAATCATTGCCGACGTCACCGGCCGCCCGGTCCACACGATCACCGAAGACGTCGAGGCCTCGCTCGGCGCAGCCATGCTCGCCGCACTCGGTGTCGGACTGATCGACGACGACGCAGTACGCCGTGGCTGGGTGCAACCGGTGCGCCGCGCGCTGCCGAACGCCGCCGCGCGCCCGGCTTACGACGCCTTGTTCGGCCACTATCAGGCCGCGTACCCGGCTCTCAAGCTCCTGATGCACGGCCTGCGGCGCTTGCCTTTGGCGGCGCCGTGAAGGCACCCACGAGGTGACCGACCCTTGAAAATCCCGTTCCCCCGCCAGACCCCTACTTCAACGAAGGAGACACTCACCATGAAGAAGTTCGTCCTCGGCGCGCTCAGCGCCGCAATCGTCGGCCTGATAACCCCGGCCACCGACGCGCAGGCGCAAGCCGCCTGGGCGCTCGACAAGGCCGCCGCGCCGCTCAAGGGCACGAAGGTCAAAGCACTGTTTCTCGACCGTCCGGGCTACCGCGCCATCATCAAGTTACTTCCCGAGTTCGAGCAGAAGACCGGTATCAAGGTCGACTACGAGATCGTCCCATACGAAAACGCGCGCGAAAAGCAGGTGCTGAACTTCACTTCCAACGGCGACCTGACCATGGCATTGGTCGACCTCGTCTGGATCGGCGAATTTGCCGAAAGCAAGTGGATCCTGCCGGTCGAGAATTTCTCGAAGGACGCGTCGATCACCGACCCGAACCTCAATCTCAAGGGCTTCTTTCCGCTGTTGCTCGACGCCTTCGGATCGTGGGACGGCAAGGTCTACGGCTTGCCGTTCGACAACTACTCCGGCCTGTTGTTCTACAACCAGTGCATGTTGAAGGACGCCGGCTTTACTAAGCCGCCCGAGACATGGGACGAACTCATGAACGTTTACGGCCCGAAGCTCACCAACCCGGCGAAGAAGCAGTACGCCTACGCGCTGCAGTCACTGCGGGGCGAAACGCAGTCGGCCGACAGCTTCATGCGCTTCTTATGGCCGTTTGGCGGCTCGCTGCTCGACAAGGACTTCAAGTCCAACCTGAACAGCAAGGAAAGCCAGGCCGGCCTGAAGTTTCGCCAGGACCTGATGAAATACATGCCGCCTGGCGTGGTCAGCTTTGACCACAGTGAGGCCGTCAACGCGCTGGCGCAGGGCCAGGTCGCGATGATCACGGAATGGTCGGCCTTCTACGGCACGCTGACCGACCCGAAGACCTCCAAGCTCGGCGACTGCCTGGCCGTGGCACCAGAGCCCAAGGGTCCGGCCGGCCGGCTGCCAGCGCTTGGCGGCTTCTCGCTCGCAGTGGCCGCGCAGGCCACGCCGGCACAGCAAAAGGCGTCGTGGATGTTCATCCAGTGGGCCACCTCGGAAGCCATTGCCCGCGCTTACGTGGAAGCGGGTGGGGTCTCGGGCCGTCAGGCGATCTACAAGGACCCGGCGATCCAGGCCAAGTTCAAGTACGTCAACCCGATGGTCGACTCATGGCAGAAGGGTGTGCCCGAGTTTCGCCCGCGCTTCCCGGCCTGGGCTTCGATCACCGAGCAGGTGGCCGAGTTCGGCAGCAAGATGATGCTGGGTGAGGTGACTGTCGAAGGCGGTGCGAAGGAAATCAGCACCCGCATGGAAGCCACGCTGAAGAAGGAAGGCTATTACGACGGCAAGAAGAAAAAGCTGCAGTAAGCCTGCTGATCACCCCGGTCGTGCGCATCTCACATGCGTGCCGCCGGGGCGGTCCGTTTCAACCCTCCAATTTGCCATCACCAACGCATGAGTACCCCGCCTTCCGGCGCGCCCACCATGCGCCCCCACCAACTTGCCCACAACCGCTGGACGCCGATGTGGTTCCTGGCGCCCGCGGTGCTCACGCTGTTCGCCGTGGGCATTTACCCCACCGCCTTCGCGGTCTGGACCTCGCTGCGGCAGTACAACCTTACCCGTGTGCGCGACGGTTTTCCGTTCGTCGGACTCTCGAACTACCACGCGGTGCTGACCGACAGCACTTTCTGGGAGGCGCTCGCCCGCACCGCGCGCTTCTACGTGACGGTGATGCCGGCGGAGATAGCGCTCGGTATCGTTATCGCCTTGATGCTGCACCGCCCGGGCTGGGGTTTCATGCGCTCGCTGGTGCGGGTCTCACTGGTCGTGCCGCTGGCCACCACTTACGCGGTCGTCGGCCTGATCGGTCGGCTGATCTTCAATCGCGATTTCGGCGTTGCGAACCAATTCGCATCGTGGCTCGGCCTGCCGGCGATCGACTGGCTGGGCAGCCAAGCCGGCGCGTTCGCTGCGATCGCGATCATGGACATCTGGCAGTGGACACCTTTTTGCGCGCTCGTCTTCCTGGCCGGATTGTCGATGGTGCCGGTGGAGGTGGAAGAGGCCGCCCGCCTGGAAACGCGCTCGCACTGGGCGCTGCTGCGCCACGTGCAACTGCCTTACTTGTTGCCGGGCCTCACGGCGGTGCTGATTCTTCGTTCGGCCGACATATTGAAGCTCTTCGACATGGTCTTCACGATGACACGCGGCGGCCCGGGTGCGGCCACTGACCTCATCTCGATCTACATTCAGCGCGTGGGCTTTCGCATTTTCGACATGGGCACCGCCTCGGCGCAGGCGATCTTGTTGCTGATCCTCACGATCGTCATCAGCCGGCTCTTCATCAAGGTGTTCTACCGGGAGATCGACGCATGAGGACGACGATGAAAAGCCGCTTGCCTGGCAAGGTGTTGCACCTGTTCGGCCTCGCCGCCTTGCTAGTGTTCACGCTGTTTCCGTTTTACTGGATGGTGTCGAGCAGCCTGAAGGACCAGACCGACCTGCTTGCGTCGCCGCCTGTGTGGCGTTTCGTGCCCACACTCGCGCACTATGCCGAAATCTGGCAGGACAACACCGTGTTCGAGGCGATCAAGAATTCGCTGATCGTCGCAAGCTGCACCACGTTGCTGTCGGTGATGCTCGGCACGCCGGCGGCCTATTCGCTCGCGCGCTTCCAATTCCGCGGCAAGAAAGACTTGTGGTTCTGGTTCATCTCGAACCGCATGATCAGCCCCATCGTGCTGGCGCTGCCAATCTACCTGCTCGCGAAGAGCGCGGGGCTGCTCGACACGCATCTTGTGCTGATCCTGATCTACCTGTCGTTCTGCCTGCCAATCGTGGTGTGGATCTGCACCGACCAGTTCCGCTCCATCCCACCGGACCTGGAGCAGGCCGCGCGTCTGGACAATGCGAACCAGTGGGATATTTTCTGGCGCATCTACCTGCCGCTCGGTCTGCCAGGCATCGCGGTGTCGGCGATCTTCAGTTTCATCTTCTCGTGGAACGAGCTGCTGTATGCCCTCGTGCTCACGCGCAGTGAGGTGCGCACCGCTCCTGTCGTCGCCACGAGCTTCATGTCGGGTTACGAGCTGCCGTGGGGAAAGATCATGGCCACCGGCACGCTCATCGTGCTGCCCGTCACCATCTTCGCGCTGTTCGTCTCCCGCCACATGGTGCGCGGGTTGACGATGGGCGCCAGCAAATGATTCCCGGACCCGACTCGATGGATTTCCTCAAACTCGACAACGTCGTCAAGAAGTTCGGTGACACACCGGTGATCAATGGCGTGAGCCTCGCGGCGCGCGAGGGCGAGTTCGTCGTCTTCGTCGGCCCCTCGGGCTGCGGCAAGTCGACACTGTTGCGGCTGGTGGCCGGGCTTGACGAAGTCTCCGGCGGTCGCATCCACATCGACGGAAAAGATGTGACCGAAATCGAGCCTGCCTCGCGCAGCGTCTCGATGGTGTTCCAGTCGTACGCACTCTACCCGCACATGACGGTGCGCAAGAACATGTCGTTCGGCCTGAAGATGATCAAAACGCCCCAGCCCGAGATCGACCGGCTGGTGAACGAGGCGGCCGGCATTTTGAAGCTCGAGCAGCTGCTCGAGCGCCGGCCAAAGGAGCTCTCGGGCGGGCAACGCCAGCGTATTGCCATCGCCCGGGTGGTGCTGAAGGACGCGCCGATACTGATTCTGGACGAAGCCACCAGCGCTCTGGACAACGAATCCGAGGCACTGGTGCAAGAAGCGCTCGAGCTGTTGATGGTGGGACGCACCACCTTTGTGATTGCCCACCGACTGAGCACCGTGCGCGGCGCAGACCGCATTCTGGTGCTCGAGGCCGGAAAGATTGTGGAGCAGGGAACCCACGAGACACTGATAGCGCAGGGTGGACTTTACAAAGATTTATACGAACTTCAGTTTCGTCGGGACCGACCTCAGCGAGCTTGACAAGAGTACGGCAGATGTCAAAAGATTCGCTAAAGTCATAACGTACCTCCAATGTCGAGCGTTTATGTTCTTCTGTTACACTCTCAACCCCTACACTCTTAACCCAAGGTAACAAATCCTCATTCTTAACCTTTTGTGAGGGAAACTTCTTATAAAATAGAATGTGGAATTACTACATCATTTATATCATCTCGAGCCGGGTTAGCTTGACCTCATGACTAAAACCAAACTTTTTACAGTCGTAGCTGTCTTGACCCTTGGGCTGGCGGCCTGCTCCCAGCTCTCCACGCCCCCGTCACCCTCGAGCAAATTGACCCTCAGCACGCCCTCGAGCGAAACGCGGCTCAGCTCTCAGGCCATCAACCTGACCGCAGGCGGAACACCCATTACCCTGAATGTGGGCAGCGTTCCTGCCGGACAAACCGTGACCTGGAGCGCCACCCCAGCAGGAGTGGGAACGCTGGTAGGCAGCGGTTCGAGGGGAACCTACACTCCTCCGGCCACGCTGGACAAATCCACCAATGTGACCATCACGGTTCGGCTCTCGAGCGGAGCGTCGGGCAGTCTGGTTTTGACCATCGCTCCCAGCGTTCAGACCTCCCCAGCTCCTACACCTCCTCCTCCAGCACCTACACCACCTGCACCCACTCCGCCCCCGGCACCTTCTACACCGCCCTCGAGCGACCAAGCAGCCATGCTCAGCGCTATCAACGCTGTTCGCGCTCAGGCTCGTTCCTGCGGCATCACCGCTTACCCGGCCGTTCCAGCCCTGAAGTGGAACACCCAGCTCGAGGCGGCTGCACTGCTGCACAGTCAGGATATGGCAAACAAAAACTACTTCAGCCACACCTCGCAAGATGGCCGGTCTCCGTGGGACCGCATCCGCGCGCAGGGCTATCCCCTGGGTGCGGGTGGCGAGAACATTGCGGCTGGACAGTCCAGCGTAGCCAGTGTGATTGACGGGTGGGTCAAGAGTCCAGGACACTGCGCTAACCTGATGAGCACTTCGTACACTGAAGTGGGCATGGCAAAAGGTGAAAATGCTAGTTCTACATATAAAATTTACTGGACTCAGATTTTTGCTAAACCTATCTAAAGCCGTGAGCAATACAGCGTTTCCCAAAAAGCTGAAAAACCCCTTCAGCTTTTTGGGAAACGCTGTAAAAAGCCTCAACAAAATTGGAAAGGGCATCCCACAAGTCTTTTAGCTAATCGCTAATTGCTGACCGGACCACTGCCTGCTCATCGCCCAATCCCTGCTATCCTCTTA
>ENA-OFCX01000328-OFCX01000328.1-metagenomes-genome-assembly--contig:-NODE-328-length-26036-cov-5.872638_pt1 | contig 26036 bp, 19 predicted proteins | sample MGYA00153384_OFCX01 | MGnify analysis MGYA00153384
CATTGGTGAGTAGCAGCAGCGCATTGCGCTGGCCGATCAGGTCATTAGCGGCCACCGCCTGCTGATACGCCTCGTCAGCACGGCGCTCCTTGTAATGCGTGTATTGTGTTCCGCACGCCGACAGGAGGAGCGCGGCCCCGCATAGGCCGAACTTCGCATTTGCAGCAATGAAGGTCCGAATTGTCATTTTTCCCTATATCAATGGCAGTTAGTGTTTTGTAACCCTTTGCTGTGCCATATGTGGGCAGTGTGCCATGTTCGGACAAAAGGGGTCTCCAGTGAGTCAAATGCGCGTCTTAGCGATGACCGGGTTTATATTCCTGGCGATGATGATGTCCTCGCCGGTCCCGGCACAGGGGTCAGCTGGTCCTTATCGAATCAATCCCGGTGACGAAGTCGAGGTCCTGGTGTGGGGTGATGAGCGCCTCCAGCGGACCGTCCGCGTCCTGCCCGATGGCACCTTCGCTTTCCCGTTGGTCGGGCAAGTCCCGGCGGCAGGCAAGCTGCCCGGCGACCTGGAGAAGATCATTTCGGCCGGCCTCAAGGCCCAATATCGCGGCGAAGTGCCGTCGGTCACGGTGTCGGTCAAAAATCCCAGCGGCTTCCAGTTTTCGGTCATCGGCAAGGTCAAGAGCCCCGGTGCCTTCACCCCGGGTCGCTACGTCAACGCGCTTGAGGCGCTGAGTATCGCCGGCGGCCCGTCCGAATTTGCCCAGACCGGCAATATCCGGATCATCCGCAAGGTCGGCAACCAGTTGCAAGTCATCCCGGTCCGGATCGTCAGCGCCTTGCGCGGCGATACGTCGCGGCTAAGCGAGCAGGATATTCCTCTAATCGAGAGTGGCGACACTCTGGTGGTGCCATAATGAAAACCTCTGTTCTTAACGTCGCGATGCGGCTGCCGTTGTGGGTTGCCGGGCTGGCGATTGCCGGATCGGCCCATAGCGCGACCAAATCGACGCTCGACCTCACGGCCGGGGTCGGCGCGTCAACCAATCCGCAATTGCAGATCGGCGGCCGCAGTTCGGCCTTCGGACGGATCAGCGCGCTTGGCACGCATGAGTGGCGCTCCGAACGGACCACGATGAGCGTCTCGTTATTCGGTGAGAATACCACTTACTTTCGGGGGTACGGCTCGCAGCAGATATTTGATCTCAATGCGCGGGTGCTGCACCAGGTCAACCCCAACGTGTCGATCTTCGGCAATGTCGGTTTTCAGGGTGATGTCGGGGGCCAGCTGTCGAACCGCTTCGCGACCTCGACCCCTGACTTTACCCCGGTTCCGGACGGCCAGCCGCAACCTTCAGTCATTCTCGACGATCCCAGTTTGATCGGCTTCGGTGGCCGGCAATATAGGTTGAGTGGCTCGGCTGGCGTCTCGGTTCGGGCCAGTGCCCGCAGCTCGGTGTCTGTGTCAGCCGGTGCCCAGCGCAGCTTTGCCACCGGTTTCCTGCGCATCGGCAATTATAACAGCTATTTTGGCAATGCCTCGTACGATTACCAGTTCAGCGAGCGCACGTCGGCCGGGCTTGGCGTCAGCCTGCAATATCAGGATTATGACAACGGTCGCTCGTCATCGGTGATCAATCCGGTCGTGACTGCGCGCCACCAGTTCAGCGACCAGGTCTCGGGGACGGCCTCGGTTGGCCTGTTGCTGTCGCGTCAGTCGCTGATCGGCGGCACCTCTGCGCACTCGGTCAATCCGTCATTTGCCTTTGGCCTGTGCCGTGCAACGCAGCGTGACCGGCTGTGCGGGCGAGTATCGCGCGATGTGCGCACGTCGTTCGGGCTCGGGGCGCTCGGTGGCGGCGGATCGCTTGCGACCACCACCACCGCCGGGGTGGATTATTCGCGCCAGCTCAACGCCAATGAATCGGTTCAGATGTCATTTTCGGCGAGCCGTTATTCAACCCGCATTTCAGGTTTCGGTAATGACCGCACCACCTATTTGACGTTCCTCACCGGCTACGATCGCAAGCTCGGCCAACGGTTGGCCGTCGGCGCGAATGTCGGCGCGCGCCATGCGGTGTTCGACGGTCGTGATCCAAAAACCGATTATTCGGGCAGTGTTTACCTTCGATATCGGCTCGGCGACATCAAATGACCGACGAACAAGACAGTCCGCAAGGCGCCGGCTTCGGCTGGGTGTTCAATCACCTGCCCGGGATTCTGTGGCAGCGGCGGTGGTACATGATCATCACCTTCCTCATCTGCCTGATTGCAGCGACGGTGGCGGCATTTGCCTTGCCGACGATGTATCGATCGACCGCAACGCTTCTCGTTGAACCGCAGGATCTGCCGCAAAATGTGGCACAGGATCCGGATGGCGGCGCGATTGGCGAACGGATCGCCAAGATCCGCGAGCAAGTGCTCAGTCGCGGCGATCTGATCACGCTGATCGAGCAAAACGACCTGTACACCAGCGAACGCCAGCGCAAGCCGATGTCGACGATCATCGACAAGATGCGCAAGTCGACGACGGTCGCTGCGCTGGCCAGCGATATCGGGTCGAGCACCACCAGCGACGTGATCGCGCTCAACATGAGCTTCGATTATCCTGATCCCGGCAAGGCGCGCGACGTGATGCAAAGCTACGTCGCCAGCTTCCTGCGGATCGACAGCAACAACCAGGAAGATCAGGCGACGCTCGCGGTACGCTTCCTCCAGGATCAGTCGGGCAAACTGCAGATGCAGGTGCAGACGATCGAGAGCCAGATCACCGAGCTGAAGGCGCGCAACGGTGCCGCATTATCCGGCTCCAATTCGGGCGGGTTCCTCGATACCGGCAGCTATAGCGCGCAGATCGTCTCGCTCGAGAGCCAGAATCGCGAGCTTCTTCGCGAAGCCAATCGTCCGGCCCAGCGCGACTCGCAATTGGCCGCGGCCGAAGCCTCGCTGGCAGCGGCATTGGGCCAATATAGCGATCGGCATCCCGACGTGATTGCCGCGCGCGCCCGGCTCGACGCACTTCGCCGCGCCACCGCCACCGGCGGCGATTCGGGGAGTTCGGCGGCGATTGCCGCTCAAATTCGCGATAATAATGCGGCCATTGCCTCGCTTCGCGCGGCCAAGAGTGGTGCTCTTGCGACGGCCAATGCATCGATGATGGGCCAAGCTAGGGCACCGGCCATCCTCGAGCAGGCGTCGCAGCTTGAAAGCCGCGCCATGGCGCTCCGCGATCAGTTGAAATCGGTGTCGGATGCCTTGCTCAAGGCGCAGAACAGTTCGCGCATGGCCAATGAACAGCGCGCCGCGCGACTGTCGCTGGTCGAGCCGCCCAACCTGCCCGACGAGCCGAACTGGCCCAATCGCCCCTTGCTGATCGCCGCTGGCGCATTGTTCGGGGCGATCCTCGGCTTCCTGCTGGCGATGATCGTCGAATTGGTCGACCGTCCGCTTCGAAGCCCGGCACAAATCGAGGGGTTGAACGTCCCGATCCTGGGCATCGTGCCGATTTTCGAAGGACCGAAAAAGCCCCGGGCAAAATTCAAACTATGGCCCACCTTCAAGCGACGGGAAGCAACCAGTGGATAACGGCCCAATGCCCGTCGCCAGCGACGATTCGAACCCGTTTGGCAGCGGTGGCGCCGCCGAGGCCAAGGGCATGCTGTCGCCCGCGCGTCGCCGGAACATTCCATGGGATTTCGATGTAGCGACGTCGCGATCAATCTATGGCTTCGATGCGCTAGACACGCGTTCGCGGTCATTCAACATGATCCGGGCGCGACTGATTGAGCTCAAGGCCGAACGGGGCTGGCGCTTGATCGGCGTCGTCTCGGCGACTCCCAAGGTCGGCAAATCGTTCATTGCCGCCAACATTGCGGCCGCCTTGAGCCGTGAGCCGTCGCTCGACACGATCGCGATCGATCTCGATCTTCGCCGGGCCTCGCTATCGACGATGTTCGGGATCGAGCCCGACATCAGCCTATTGGCCTATTTGGCCGAAAAGCCGGGGGCCGACGCGCCGTCGACCTATCAGCTCGATAATGAACGGCTGACCATCGTCCCGACTGTCGCCCGGGCGATCCGCTCGGCCGAACTGGTGGCCGGCCGCCGGGCGCATGCCCTGCTTCAGGAAGTGCGCGACATGGGCGACAGCACGATCGCAATTGTCGATTTACCGCCGGTCTTCGCCAATGATGACGCGATCACCGTCATGTCCAAGCTCGACGGCTACATCATGGTCGCCGAGGAAGGCAAAACCCGCCAGCGTGAGCTGGTGAGCGCGCTCGACCTGCTCGGCCGGGAGCGCCTGGCCGGCGTCATCCTCAACAAATATCGCGGCGGCATGGTCAGCGAAGGCTATGGCTTCGACGATTATTACGCCGAGGGTTATGGCAAGGACGACAGCGAGGACTAACCCGCTGGGCGCCTACGGCTTTTTAGGCGCGAAGCCCTTCTGATATTCGATCTTCGCCGCCTTGCGCAGGCCGCTGACGCGATTGGCCATGTCCTTGGCCCCCTGTTCCTTGCGCAATGCATCGGCCGCGATCGGACGCGCCTGATCGCCGACGATCGGCTTGTCTTCGCGCGCCGCGATGACGCTGGCGATAGCACGATCACCAACCTTGACGATGAACGGCTCGCCGGCAGGCAAGACCGAAATCTTCTGGAACAGCTCGGGCGGGATCACCGCCGTATCGAGCCGGTTCTTCTGCTGGTTGATCTGCACGCCACTTTTTTGAAGGACGGCAATGAGTTCGGCAAAATTGCGAGTCTTGTCGATTTCAGCCTGAACCGCGGGGTTGGAGGGCGCCTGATATTGAACCTGGACCAGATCCCAGACCTGGTGATTGGCGAACATCGCCGGGTGGGACGCGATATACGCATCGGTCTCGCGCGCGGTCGGGACGGCAACCGTGTTGAGCCGCTTGGCCGACAGCATCGCAATCAGCAAATCTTCTTCCCCGCGGCGCTTGCGGTTGACGAAATCAGGCGTGGTTTCGACGCCATCCTTTTTCGCCTGTTCCGCCAGCAACCGCCGATCGATCAAAGATTGAAGGACTTGCGTTCGAACCGCATCCTTGTCCGCGCCCGGCGGAACATTGGCCAGCCCGAGTTCGAAGTTCAGCTCCGACAGCGTGATTTCCTTGCCATCGACGACCGCCACGGTCTGACCCTCGGCCTTATGGCCACAAGCGGAAAGCATGATCATGCCGACGGCGATTGTTGCGGTACGATACATCATGGCTCGATTCACATCCTGTTAGACAATAGGACGCTGACCATGCCATATTCCGTCGCTGGTGCAAGCATTACTGGGGCGTATTAATGGAAACCATATTTGACTGGGTTTCGGTGTTTATCTTTGCCGTGCTGATTGTCCTGTTCGTCCACCGCTCGACGTCGGCCGGTGACGATGAGCCCGATCAGCCGATCATTGCGTATCTGGTAGGGGGCGTTGGCTGCGCAGTCGGCAATTACTTCGGCAATGCAGGGATGGTACCGCTCGCGGTCCTCGTTCTGGGCGCGACGATTCTCTATATTTTTTATTACTTGCGGCCGATCCCGGGGTGGCCGCGCTAGGCGTCAGGCGACGAACGCCCGCCGGAGCTGCGGCGGGACCGAGGCAATCATGGCCTGTGCGAATTCACTGAGGATCCGCTCGGCTTCATCGCCATCTTGCATGATTGTCGAGGTACGGATGAGCATTGCATCGGGGATGATCTGGTGAAGATTGTCGACCGCGATCGCCAGCCGCTGCCGGGCCCAGCTCGACGGGATCTGCGTTCCGACACGGGTCCAGTATAACAACCACTCCGATTGTCCGCCGCGCTGAGCGACCAATTTGTTGGCGATAATCTGTCGACCATCGCCCACCGCAAGTCGCTGGGGTTGGATCTCTGCCAGGTCGTAACCGGCGGCGGTGTAACAGACTTCGGGCCGATGGACCTGTAGGAAGCCGGTCTGGTCATTGCCGGCGGCGATCAACAACATAATGGGTGCACCGACTCCGTCCCAGTAAACCCGGGTCAGCTGCTGGCTGTACAAGGTCAGCGCGAGTTGGTCCTCGGTCGGGACGACGAGGCCGCTGCTGGATACGAACTTCCACCGTCCGATCGTCTTGGGAACGATCAGCTCGAGCTTGTTATTCCCCAGATAGTTAAGCGGGCGGTTGGGCATGCGCGCGAACGTTGCCCCCGCCGCCGCGACTAACAACGAGCCGATCAGCAGCTCGCGCCGGGTCCGCAGCGCCCGGACAGGCGCGATATCATCTGATTCGCTCATAGCGCGGCCTTTCGACGATCGCGGAAATTGCTCGCCACCGAATCGATCGCAAAGATCGTTATGATCGACACTCCAAACACCGTTAGTCCGGCGAAATCATGAACGAACCCCTGCCCCGCCGCTTCGCCGAAATGATAGGTCACCAGGATGAGGATCAGCACCCGGATGAAATTCGAGAATATCGCGATCGGGAGGATGAAGACCGAGACGATCAGGAACGCGACCCAATCCGACTTGTGGCGAAGATAGGTGTAGAACAGGCAGATCGCCGACAGCGTGATGATCGAATTGAGACCCGCGCACGCCGCCGCGACGAGCAATTGATAATTGGCGATCTGGATCGTCACCCCGAGGCTTGCAATCGGATAGTCAAAGAAGTGCAGGATCTGCACCGCGGCGCTCGATATCGCGATCTTGATCGGCTGGGTAATGGCCGCGACCACCGTGTCTGGCGGCGGCATGGCGAGAGCGAGGTAGATGATCGGAAACCACAGCGCCTTGATCATCTTGCCGCCGACCAGGCAATAAGCCGCGATCACCAGCGTGAAATACATCACGAACGCTTCGATTTCGAGGATGCCGGTAATTCGGGCCACCGCGTAGGCGGCCAATGCTGGAATGAGCAAAGCGACTCCAAACCATCCCGTCGGCCGGCGCATTTCCACCCCGCGCGATTCGCGCCACAACAGCCACAGGCCGGTGGCGAGGATGATCGGCGCATGCCCGCCCTGTTCTGTTGTCCAGGTCAGTCGGGCGACATCATACATTGTCGGCACAAAGACAGCTGCGACGCCCAGAATCAGAACGAGCCGCGGCAAATCGAGTATCCGCCACCCAGACGATTTCGACTTAATCAGCGCATGTTGCATGGGGATCCGATACGATGGGCAATTGGGCGTCCTTGTTGCAATCAAGGCTAATTGGCGATTGTTAATGCCGCAAGGTTAATGCGATGTAACGTGAGGGTAGTTAGTGGGTAGCAGCCTGACAAAATATTGCGAAGTTCGCCGTGGTTGATGCGGTGTTGGCGATCGTCGTGTTGCCGTCGATCATATTGTCGATTTGCTTCGCGGTCGAGGTGGCGGCCGGCCTGCGTCCCCTTTCTGGACAGTGCAAAACCGCGAGTCGAGCCCCCGTGCCCGCAGTCCTGATCATCCCGGCACATAATGAGGAACACTCGATCGCGGCAACGGTGGCGGCATTAAGCGCCGAATCGGCGGGGATCGCCGAGCTGCTGGTGGTCGCCGACAATTGCACTGACGCAACCGCCCAGATCGCTCGCGACAGCGGCGCGCGGTGCATCGTTCGCACCGATCCCGACGCCCGGGGCAAGGGCCATGCGCTCGCCTTCGCGCGCGATGAACTGGCCAAGGCGCCTCCGTCGGTGGTGCTGGTGATCGACGCCGATTGCAGGATCGATCGATCGAGCATCGCCGCGCTGATCGATACCGCATCAACTCGAACGCGGCCGGTGCAAGCGGTCTATCTGCTGCGGCCGGACCTGACCGCCGCGCCGTTCGTCCAAATGTCCAACTTCGCCTTCATGCTGCGCAACCTCGTCCGCCAGCGCGGTCTCCAGCGGCTGGCGGCACGGGTGCATTTGACCGGGACCGGCATGGCCCTGCCGTGGTCGCTGTTCGCCGATGCCAATCTTGGCGGCGGCAGCATCGTCGAGGATCTCGACCTCGGGCTGTCGATGGCCGCGCGGGGTCATGCGCCGGTCCTGGTCGAGGATGCGACGGTATGGAGCCCGGCGGCGTCGGCGCAGGGGACGCTGCAGCAGCGCGAACGGTGGGAAGGCGGGTTCATCAACAACGGCCTGCGCGCCGGGCTTCGCGGGCTTGGTCGAAGCATCGCCAAGCTCGATGGCCGCGGCCTGGTCGGCGCAATCGACCTGTGCATCCCGCCGCTCGTCCTGCTTGGCCTGCTCGACGGTGGCGCAATCCTCATCACGGCGATCGCGGCTGCGCTCGGCGCCAGCGCCAATCCGCTTGTCGCCGTGGCGATTGCGTCGGGCATGGCGGGGGTGATGGTCATGCTGGCCTGGCTGCGCGAGGGGCGCGCCTATGCGTCGGTCGGTGCACTCGTCCGCCTGCCCTTCTACGTCCTTCGCAAACTCCCGATGTACGGGCGAATCTTCACTCGCGGCGCACCGCGCGACTGGCTGAGGGCCGACCGCAGCGAGTGACGGCATGGCCTATGGCGTGCCCTAAGGCGTCCGTTGCAGCAGTCGAGCAACCTCGAGCGCGATCGGGTGCTGCCGCTGCCACAGGAGCCCGGCCCACAGCACGCCTCCGAGGCCAATCGAGGCGACTAGCATGGGTAGCGGCGTGACCTCTGACCAGCCGCTCCAGCTCATCAGCGCTAACGACGGCAAAGTCGCGGCGAGGCTCAGCCACAAGCCTTCGATATAGACGCCGCGCAGGTCGCCTTCTGGCCCGCCGATCAAACTCGCCATTGGCTTGCGGTAGAGCAGGAACGCCAGCACCGCTTCGGCCAGCTTTGCCGCCGCCGCCGCTGGCAGGCTGATCAACGCCCCGGCGGCGAACATGACGAAACCCGCCGCCGCCTTGATGCTCTCGAACTTGACCTGCCGCGCGGTCTGGTGCCGCAAGACGAACAGTTCGGACGTCATCCCGATCCCGAGCGTGACCGCCCAGGCGATTGCCAGCAGCGACAAGGGCGTTGCCGCCGCATGCCACTTCGCGCCGTAGAGGATGTGGATCACCGGTTGGGCAACCACCGCGAGCCCGAGCAGCATCGGCCACAGCAGGCCCAGGATCATGCGCATGAAGCGAAGATAGGTGACGTGCAGCGCGCCAGTCTCGCGAAGTTCGCGCGAGAGACGGCTGAAAATGACATTGCTGCCCGCCGCATAAACTGTCGAGTAAAGCGATGACGGAAGCCCCGCCGCCCGCGTGTACAGGCCCAGCGGAGTCAGGCCGAGCATCGATCCAAGCGCCATTTCGCCGGCCCGCGTGCTCAGCTGGCCGACCCCGCTGATGCCGATCATCTGCGCCCCGAAGTGGAGGATCGATTTGACGCCTTTGAACTGCAGCCGCCACACGTCGGGCCGCCAGACGAGTATGTTGAAGGACACCGACGTCACTGCCCAAGCCAGCACCTGCGCCCACGCAAAGCTCATATAGGCATAGCCGTTATAGGCGAACGCCAGCGTCGAGACCGCCAGGACGATCGCTCGAACCACCGACAATGAAGCAATCGCGCCGAACCGCATCTCGCGCGTACACAAGGCCTCGGGTACAAACTCCATCATCGCGAACAAAGGAAAAATCGCGAACACCAGCAGGAACCGGCCGACCTCGGGCGACTGGAACAATCGTCCCGCCGCAACCGAGCCAATCAGGATCGCGATGACGTAAAAGGCGCTCATCATCACGTTGACCGTGAACACCGACCGCAGGACGTCCTGCGTCATTTCCTTTTCGCGCATCACATATTTGGCGAGCCCGAACTGCATGAAGACATTGATGATCGTGGCGACGGCACTGGCCATTGCGAAGACGCCGAAGTCACGCGGGCTGACAATGCGCGCGATCATCACCGTCGAGCCGAAGGTCACCACGAAGCCGACCACTTGGGCGAGATAGGTCCAGGCGAGAGAGCGGCGGACGGACATTGAGTGTTATTCCGACAAGAGGAAGCCTTGCACGTCCAACTAGGCCTGGAGCGACAATTTGACGCTAAGAATATTTTGATCTTTTTCGGGTCAGTCAACCGAATGGGCAGATGCCTCAGGAGCTCGTCGTATCTGCCTTCTCAGAGGTTTAAGCTTGAAGTCGGCCAGCCATGGCGATTGTTCACCCTCGATGACCAAGGTAGTAATCAACGTTCGCCAATCCGCCGGACCTTGAAGTGCAATCCACGTTTGTTGCGCATTTTCGGAAAGCTGCCGATAAAGCGCGGGTGAGGATAGGATCCTTTTGATTGCTTCGGCAAAGTCCTCGATCGCCCCCGATTCGAAAACGGCGCAATTGTCTCCGTCGACCAAAACGGGTCGAAACATGGGATGATCGGTGCACACAATTGGTGACCGGGAGGCGAGTGCCTCGAACATCGTCAGTGGGAAACCCTCGGGATAAGCGGTGCGGCTCGGGACAGCGACGATGTCCGCGTCCCTAAACATGTGGAACACGTCTTCATTACCGATTATTCCGCGGAAGGTGACGCGGTCACTAACCCCGAGAGATTGGGCAAGTGCTTGCATACCGTCAATATCGCCAAGGCCCGCGAACGAAACATTGAGTTGCAGGCCTTGGCCCTTCAGCAAAGCCATCGCGCGGATAAGGTCACCGACCCCTTTGAGCTCCGCGATCGACCCGGCGTACGCCATCTCGTAGCAATCTTTGACGGCCAGCTCTTTCGGCGAATGATCGGCTGGTCGGAAGCGGTGAGGTACGTCCCACGGCACAAGTTTGTGCCGGGCAACACCGATCTCCGCAAGATGCTCCGTCGAGGGCACACAGTGATTGGTAATCATGCGAATGGCATTGTTGTTGAGCAACCATGCGATCCGCTTGCGGCGAAGGAATTGCTTCAAGCCGCGCTCATTGTAGCTGTTGGCGAGCCCCGCGAACACCCGCTTGCCAGACTTGACCGCGGCGGACAGCAATTCCGGATACGCGAAATGGGCGACGATCGTGTCGGCTTCGACGGACCTGACGGCGGCTTTCAGCATGCCTCGGTTCACACCTGTTCCGCCTAGGGAAATTACGCGCACGCCATCGATCGGAGTCTCGTCCCCGGCAGCGGCGGTCACGTAGCTATAAATCGTAACGTGGACGCCCGCGGCTTGCAGGCCCAATATCAACTTCGCGACTTCGCCATGCGTCGCGTAAATCTGCTGCTGTCCTGACGCATGGCGTCGGAGCACATCGACAAAGTCGCCAGCATAGAAAAAGATCGCGACACTGCGACCAACAGGCCTGTCAATCACTTGAACGTATTCCCCGCGAAAAATTAATCTTCGCCCGACCTAATCGAGTAAGTGTTGGCCCACAACCGCGAGATACCACGCCCAAACGGCCTGTCTTGAAGAAGGACGTATGCCTCCCGCAAACTTACCGACGGGCCGCCAGCCAGCCCGCAAGCGATCCGCCAATGCCTTTACTCACCATAAGATCGGCGTCCGAGATTGGTGCCCAATCCAACTCTTCACGCGTGCGACTGGAGTCGAACAACGCTTTTTGCGTTCGCGATTCCCAGTCGGAATAGCTGGGTACGCGCTGAGCGTCCGGATGACCCACCAAAACCTTGATCGGCCATTTGATAAGGTCCTCAAGGTAGAAGCGCCAGATCGACCGCGGATGCACTTCAACCGTATAGCCGCCGAGCCGCTCGAGACCGTCGATATACTCGCGCGCCGACAGCACCGGCGCGTCAATGAGGTTATATGAACGACCTTCGATCCCGGGAACTTCCATGGCCCGCACCATCCCCGCGGCAACGTCATCAACCAGCACCAAGGGCAGCTTGTTATTGCCGTCGCCCCAGGTTTCAACAACACCTTCGGACGACCATTTGCCGACCCCCCAATGGAACGGATTTCCGCCTTTGCCGATGACGATACCCGGCCGCACGATGACGACCGGCAAACCGTCCTGGCGGTGCATATCGAGCAGCAGATCCTCGACGGCGGCCTTGGCGCGCGCATAGGAATTGCGTCGTTTGATCTTGGGGTCCAGCCTCGTCGCCTCGGTAATCGTACCGGCCTGCCCACCGGCGTAAAACGAATCGATCGTACCCGTGTAGATCATGCGTTTGACGTCGCGGTCCAGGCAGGCACGAGCCAGCGTTCGCGCCGGCTCGACTTCACGCTCGACGAACTGGTCCCAAGTCTTGGCGTCCGACGTGGCGAGGTGAAACACGGTATCGATGCCGTCGAGTATTGCCTGAAGATCCGCTTGAGACCGCATATCCGCGCGCACGATCTCGAGTCGATCACTGCCGATATCCTCGAGAGCGGGACTCAAACCTCTTGCCGCGGCACGCACGACATGGCCCTTGTCGAGCAACTGCTTGACCAAGGTGCGCCCGATGAACCCGGTTCCGCCAAGCACCAATATGGTCGGCTTGAGGCCGTCCACGAGCTTGACGCGCGGCCGATCCAAGCGGCCCTTCAGTTCCGCATTGCTGATAATCGTCTCGCACGTCTCGATCACTTGGCGACCGAAGTCACCGGCGATCCGACTGTCGAGCCCGTCGGGAGAGTTAATCCCCGCGTAAAAGCATGCGATGCTGTCCCGGAAGGACATCGCATATGGGTTGCCCGATTTCCTGATCTTGGCCTTGGACAAGATGTAGTCGGACAATGTGCCCCGCGACTGGGCCCGGATTTGAGCGATATGCGCCTTGCTGCGCGAATAGCGCTCGAAATCGGGGCTTGCCGGGCTGCGCCGGTCGATGGCGCAGGTGTTGGCGTCGAGGTCCGCATGTGCGGCCCCGAGCAGGCCCCGAACCGCGATCGTGCGCTGCGGGAAGCCGGGGCCAAGGTCGATATTGACCTCGGCGGCCGTGCGTCCGGCCTGCGCCCGAATGCGCCAGCGGCGATAGGCCCGGCCGCCGCCGGGTAACTCGATATCGCGATCGGCGACCACGTCGATTTCGTCCGGGACACCGATCAGGTCGATCAGCCCGGAGATGGGATGCGGCCCGATCTCGAGCAGCGCATTACCGGGCTCGCGCAACATCCAATTGCCGAACGGGCCGAAGCGGATGAAGGCAAGCTCGTTGAAATAGTTGAACGTCAGATGATCGATCGGCCCTATATGGCCGGCGCGAACATGATCGCGCAGTCGACGAAACGCGCCTTCGAACAGCATGCTGTGATTGACCCCGATGGTCAGCCCCTTGGCGGTGGCGATGGCGAGCAGCTCGCGCGTTTCCTCGGCGGAGGCGCACATCGGCTTTTCGAGAAAGACGCTGCTCCCCGCTTCGAGCGCGGCCTTCGCCAGCCGATGGTGAAGATCGGGCGGAACCAGCACGTGAACGACGTCAACCCGTTGCTCGGCCAGCATCTGCTCGATCGACGCATAGGCCGGAACCCGCCAGCTCGAGGAAAACGACTGGGCGACCGTCAGGTTCGCGTCACAGACGGCGACAAGCTCCACGCCATCCGCATGATGGATGCCGCGCGCATGGAAGTCGGCAATGTAGCCGGTGCCGACGATTGCCGCGCGAACTACATCGCGGTCGCCATTCACTCGTGCGGGCAAGGGGTATTCCTTTGACAAAGCGCGTCGCTTTCGACGTTCGGCGCTACGGTTTGACGGGAAGCTCCGCCTCTAGTGATTCTAGTTGGCCCGCGCCAGCACGCCGGCGAAGAATTCGACGTATTTGGCGGCAACGACGTCCCAGCTGTATCGATTGTGCGCCCAAGCCGCGGCGTCGGTGCCGTCTGAGGGCGTGCGGAGCGCTTCCACGATCGCCGCGGTCAAAGCTTGCCGGTTGTCCGTATCGACCAAGGTCGCATGCTCGCCGAGGATCCAGCGGGACACCTCGTCATCATGCGCGACCACCGCCACGCCGCAGCTGAGCGCTTCGATGTAAACATTGCCGAACGATTCGCGGATCTTGGTATGCAGAAACAGGTCGGCGCTTCGGTAAAGGTCGGGCATTTGCTCGTGCCGGAAGGTCGCGCGCATGAACCGGCCGGGCAATATCTCGGCCGCCAGCCGATCGACCTCATCGCGCAGCGGCCCGTCGCCCGCGACCACCAGCGCCGCGTCGGGCACGTCGGCCATGGCGTGCATTGCCTCGATCACCCTTTTGCCGGCCTCGAGTGCGCTAACCATCAGCACGACCGGTCGATCGATAGGAAGCCCAAGCTCGGCCTTGCGCTGCGGACCCGGGGTGAAACGCCGCGGATCGACCCCGTTCGGAATCAGGGTCGAGTGCCACTTGTCCCGATTGCGCTCCAAGTAGAGCGGGTTGGTACAGATCAGTCCTTCGCACGAGAAGAAATGCGGTTCGGGGCCGCTCTGCTGGGCCGCCCAGTCGCCATTCTGGGTCACGAAAACGTGGGGTGGCCGCTTGCCCCGCCGGGGACGGCGCAACGCCCAGTTCACGTAAGGGTAGCTGCAGGTCAGCGTCACGTCGGCCGCGCCGACTGCGGGCAAGGCCGCGAGGCGCACCGCGAAGGTCAGTTCCTCATACATGAACTCGTGCCGAAGGAACGGGACCTTGGGCCAGGCTTCAAACCGCTCGCGCGATATCGCCGGCAGATGGATGAATTGATAGGCGCGATCGGCGCGAGGCTCGCCCGATCCGACCAGCGTGACCTCATGCTCGCCCCGAACCGCAATCTCCTGGGCGATCGATTCGAACACGACTTCCGCGCCGCGAGCGACGCGATGAAGACCCGGCGATGCAAATAACAGGCGTATCTGACTACCGATGATCGACGTGAATGCCGACCACCCCGAATAGCTTGCCAGTCGCGTGAAGCACTTGAGCTAAAGCGAAGCGCATCTGGGGCGGACGATTTCGCACAATTTGCCCGACAGGGCGGGCTACCGCGCGAACCAGCGAGGCGGCGCCATGAACGAACATCCGCCCGCGCGACATACCGCTTTCAATGCACGAAACAGCGGAGCTATTGCCATGCCAGTAATAGACGTAAAGCTGATAGCCGAAAGTGGCACGGTCGGCCGATTCATTTTCGAAGGTGAAGCTTCGCTCGGAAAAGCGGATCGACAGGCCGGCAGCGCGCGCCGCGCGGAAGAAGACGACATCCTCTCCGCTGATAACGCCAAAATGCGGGTCGAAGCGAATTTCGGGATGAGTTTTTAACCAGTCGCTCGAGATCATGGTGTTGAACGTTGCCGAACTGGTCATTTCGGCGCCATCGGCAAGTTCCTCGACCCCCAGCTCAAGAAACGGCTGCTCGGTAATCCACGCGGGAGATCCGTCGGGTACGCGGCGGAACAAGCGGCCGGTGACTGCATCCGCCTTCGTTTGCTGCTGCGCGTCGAGCAGCGCTTCTAGCCATTCCGGCGGCGGCTCACAATCGTCATCCGTCATGACCGTCCAAGCGGCTGCATCCATCGCCCCCTCGATCGCCATATTGCGCGCCAGCGAGATGTTCTTCCGGCCCGAGATCCGATATTCCAGACCAAGCTCGAACCGGTTGGAGAACGCTTCAGCAACCGGGCGCGCCATTCCCTCCGGCGTATCGTCGACCAGCACGACGCCAACCGCTGCTCGGGCAGTTACGCGCTCGGCGCACAGCGCCAACGCCTCCAACAAGCGCGTCAACAGATCATTGCGCTTGAAGGTGCAGATGGCGACCGCGATGGTGGTACGTTCCGGTATGCCGGCACCAGCCTTGGCCAATTCGATATCCTTTAAATCAGATCCGAAATGACCTCGAATATCCGCGCGATCGATGAAAAACGCTCGCACGGCATCGGATCAAGTACAAGATCGGGTCAAGTTAAGGTTGGGAAGATAAACGTGCCGCGATTCGAACCGCTATTTGGTTATAATGATCCTGATTTCTAAGTCCCGAGGTTAGACGGTAATATCCGAGAAAGCGATCGTCAACCAGAGCCGTTCTGATGCGGATTGACCCGACGCCGATTGGGCATCGAAAAAGCCAAGGAAGGTCTCTCAGCGCACCGCGCTCATCTCAGTATCTTCCCCCAGGTCTAATCCGACAGTAGCGCACTCCTCAGTTCGAGCCTTCAACCGGTGTTTCTTTCCGCCAGATCGGCGAGCGCGAGATTCTGTCTTTTCGGTTCGCAGAAAGCGGCTTCGAAGACCCGCGATCAGGCCGAGTGACACGGCAAATACGTACTGTGCCGAAAACATGACGAACATCCACTCGAACAAGCTGTGAACGGCCATTGCGAGAATCCCGCAGCCCACGCCGATTAGCACTTCCGCACCGGGGTAGCGGCGAAACCGGAAGGCACCAGAAAATGCATACCAAAGCGCAGACGCAAACAGGATCAGCATAGTTACTAGGCCGAAATAGCCGGACTCCGCTGCAATTAAGAGATAGCTGTTATGGACGTTTGTCGATCGACTTGCAGATCTCCAGGCGACACCCGCGCGCGCCGAATAGCCCTGGGTATTGGCGACAACCACATAATGGTTGGGACCGACACCCATGGGATATGCCGCCAGCATTGCGCGTGCTGCCCGGGCGAAGGCTTCACGTTCCTTATCTTCCTGGAAAAAAGCCGACTTCTGACTTTCGAACCGTCGATCAAGCGTTGCGCGCGCCAGCGGATAACTGCCAGCAAGGATCACCACGCCGAGTACGCCGAGCATGGCCTTGCGGCCCGTGAAGCGAACCGTCATCGAGAGCAACAAGGTGAGGGCTAGCCCGATCGCGCTGAAGGCGATTGTGGCTCGCGAAGCTGTCAGGATGACTACCGTGAGTCCACTCAATATTCCCAATAGAGCCATGCGTTGCCACCGCCCCGACAGAAACAGCGCAAAGGCAGGTAACAAGACCAGATGCGATATAAAGCCGAGCAGATTCTGGTGTCCCAGCGAACCGCCGGTCTGCAGTGCTCCCCCGGCCCTCGCAACGATGGCATATCCAGCCTGGACCGCTAGCCCGAGCACAAGTCCGGTGATGACCGCTTTCTCGCCTCGTTCGCTGACGACGACCCGACTAACGGCCAGGAATAGCAGAAAGACCCGAAGCAGCTGGATGACGTAGGAAAACGCTAGCTTACCAAAGTCGGCCTGATAAACCGCGATAAGGGTCGCAAAGATATAGGCGAGAAATGGTATGATCAGCACCTTCTTGTGCCGCCGATCGTGCGTTGCTATCAAAACGGCCACGGCAATCGCGTCGAGAAAACTGATTTCCCAGCCCTTTACATAGCCGGGCCACATGGCGGTCGAGTATGGAGCGACGTACAAGTGCCACGGGCCAAGCACGAAGGGTAGAAACCCGAGCATGCCCCACACCAGCGGTGCCCCGCGCGGATTGGCTTTGAGCCATATAGTGACGGTGGGCACCGCCAATAAAATCAGCGCAAGGAGGATCCACTTCACCGGCTGAGCTTTCCAATTTTGCGCAAAAGGGATTTCCGGTCACTGAGCTTGAGACAAGTGAAATGTTTGCCTAGCAGGAGGATTGTCACGGTTGGGTTAATGCCTTGGCTTTTGCTCCCGCGCCAATTCTTTCATACCGGTAAGAATCAGTTCTGGCCCAGATTGGACGTTGAAGCATGCTAACGTTTCCATTTTCAAGACATAATGCGTTGCCAAGACTCCTCCCCAGGTGAGCATCGCGGTCTGCATCCTCGCGAAGGACGAGGGAAAGCGAATTGGCCAGAGCCTGGCGCAGTTTGCCAGGCAATCGTTCGTTCGCGATGGAACCGACATCATTGAGATTCACGTTGTCGCCAACGGATGCACCGACAACACTGCCGCCGATGCCCGAGGATGCGCCAAGCTATTCGACGGTAGCCGGGCCAGTTTGCATGTTCACGACCTTCATCCGGGCGGAAAGAGCCGGGCGTGGAACCGCGTGGTTCACGAGCTGGTCGGCGATAATGTGGAAAATTTCGTTTTCGTCGATGCCGATGTCACGTTCGTCCACGAACAAGTGATTGCCGAGATGCTCGCGCGTTTGAAGGCCGACACGCATTTGGCCGCGCTCAGCAGCTTTCCCGTCAAGGATGTCGACACCAAGGAGCGGAAAAATGCTTTGGACCGGTTTTCGTTGGTCGTTTCAAGCCGGACCCGGCATGTCGAGGTGATCAACGGCCAGCTGTACGTCGCTCGCGCACGGGCGCTTCGCGAGATTTGGCTTCCTGATCAAATCCCCGGAGAAGACGGGTTTCTCAACGCGATGCTGTCAACAGAGGGCTTCACGCATCCCGCTGATCCGACCCTGGTGTCCGCAACCACTGAGCCGACGCATTATTTCCATTCGCATCGGCCGCTCGAATTCGTGTCTCACGAGCGGCGCATGATCGTCGGGACGATGATCAACCGGTGGATCTTCGAGCATCTGTGGTCGCTCGGATCGGCCACTCCTGCAGGCGAATTGATCCGCGATTGGAACCAGAACGACCCGGCATGGGTCGATCGGCTCGTTGGCCAACGGGCCGCAAGTACAAAATGGTTGATCCCGAACACGATTCTCTTCTCGCGCTTCAGGGGTCGTGGCGAGCGGCCATTTTGGAAACACGCGGCCTATGTTCCGGTCGCGGCGGCGGCGTTCTTGTTGACATTGCCGCCTGCGATCCTGGCCAATAAGCGCCTCAAGGAGGTCGGTGCCGCGGCGACGTGGTAGATCGTCGATGGATGTCGAGCAGCCAAGCCGTGTACCCTGGAGGGCGAAAATGGACCGAAGAACAGCGTTAGTGAGTCTGTTGGGAGCTGCGGGCGCCGGTGTGACCATTCGCTGGTCGCACCTGGGTTCCAACGTCGCACCGGTCGGAAGCGGCACGGCGGTTGCCTCGGCGCCGCCGGCTGTCCGGCAGGCTGGCGTCGGTGACATCAAGGCTGTATCGATTGCGCCAGTCCCGCTTGGGGGCACCGGCTCGGTGACGGGGATCGACATCAGCCCGGACGGCAAACGCCTGGTGTGCCGAACCGACGTCGGCAATGGCTACGTCAGGGAGAGGAGCGACCCGGCGTGGCGCCCGCTTTTCTCTCCGTCGACCATGCTTCAGTCGGATTACGACCCCCTGCCCGCTTACGCCGGCAAGGCCGATGCCGAGGGCGTGGCCGGGATCCGGATGGCGCCGTCGAATAGCGATGTGATCTTCGCCAGCTTCCATGGCTTCATCTGGAAATCGGTTGACGGCGGCAAATCCATCCGCCGCACCGCATTGCCGCAAAAGACGATGCTGACGAACACCGGGCGGCAACGATTGTACAATCGCACGATCGACATCCACCCGCGCGATCCGCGGCGGGTGGTGGTCGGCACGTGGGGCGAAGGCGTATGGCACAGCAACGACGGTGGCGATCATTGGGAGCAGGCGAACCTCCCGCCAGCAGGCAAGTCGCCGGGAGGCGAGCCCGGCCTCTATTTCGTCGCCTTCGATCCGACCGCCACCGACAGGCTATATTCCTACGTTACCGGGGTCGGCCTGTTCCGTTCCGACACCGGACCCGGCGGAATATTCAGCGCTTTGCCGGGTGGCCCGATGGTCTGTTCCAGCCTTGTCATCGGGCCTGATGGGACGGCTTTTCTTTGTGAGCCCACACCGGCCGAAAAGGGCGGCAAGGTCTGGCTCTATTTGACAAAAACGGGGTGGACCTCGACCCAGCCCGAGGGTGAGATGTTTACCATAGCGGTCGATCCGGGCAACCCAAAACGCCTGCTGGCCGGAGCTTCCAATAATTTCTTCATGGATTCGGTTGACGGCGGCCGCACATTCCGCGCGCTAGGCGCCGCTATTTGGAACCGCAACGGCGGCGAAGCCCGCTGGACTCGGGGACTTAACTCGATCTTCCCGCAGGAGATCGTCATCGATCCGATCGAAAAGGGCCTGCTGTGGATTGCGCAAGGCGCTGGTGTAGCAAAGGGAAGAATCGCCGGTTCGGGATACCAGGTCGAAGACTGGTCTGCGGGGATCGAGGAAATGGTGGCCGTCGCCACTCTGTGCGTGCCCGGCGGAAAGACCTTCCTGTCGGGGTGGGACAAGTCGTTCTGGCGGGTCGACGATCTCACCGCCTATAACAACGATTTTCGTTATCCTCTATTGTCCGGCAAGGTGCATGACGCCAGTTTTGTCGCCCATTGCTCCTATATGGATTTCGCCGGCGATGACCCCCGCTTCATGGTCGGAATCGCGGCCACCACAGGCGTCTCCTCACCCGGTTACAGCGCCAACGGAGGAGATAGCTGGCAAGCGTTTAAAGGCACACCAACGACCGGATGGGGCCTGGGCGGCTGTATTGCCGCGAGCACCAAGAAAAACTTCGTCCTTTTGCCGTCGAACAATGCGACGGGGGCATACACCCTTGATGGTGGCGCGACTTGGTTGCCAATCAAACTCGACGGAGCCAGTCCGACGGGCGGTTTTGCCAACGCTTATTACGTTACACGCAAGAACATTTCGGCTGACAAGACGCGCTCTGGCACATTTGCCCTCGTTTACACCGTGATCAACGATCAAGGTTACGGCAATCCGCTGGGCGGCGTGTGGTTGACCCGCGACGGCGGGAAGACTTGGGATCCAGTGCTGAAAGGGGTGGTAAGCACTGGAAACCCCGACCCCAAGGCGGTCATGGCCGATGGGCGGGACGCGCGCCAGTTTTGGCAGTGCCAGATCGAATATGTACCCGGACGCTCAGGCGAACTCGTCTACACGCCCCACGCCGACTTCGCCGACGATCAATTCTTCTGGTCTCAGGACGACGGAAAAAGCTGGTCCGAACTGCACCGCAAGATCCGCAACGTCACCGCATTTGGCTTGGGCAAGGCCGCGCCAGGCCAAGCTCGGCCTGCGGTGTATTTCTGGGGAGCGGTCGACAAGAAGGTCGGTCTCTACGTCAGCTTCGACTGGTTCGCGACTCCGCCGCGTCTGTTGACCCGATACCCCAGTCAGTTGCTCGCGCAGGTCTGTACCGTGGCGGCCGATCCCGATCGGTTTGGACGCGCCTATGTTGGCACGACCGGCGCAGGCTGGGTCAGGATTGACGTGGAGATTTGAAGCGTAAGAACGCGCAACGCCTTCCCATTTCGATCTGCCAAATTTGGCATTGCGTTGCCTAGAACAGCGTTCAGTTGGCTATCGTTTTGAGCTGTTTGAACCCACAGCAAGCCACGAAAGCTGACGTGGACCAATACATTCCATTCGCAGCGACCTGAAATTTACGCGCGCCTTCACTAAGCCCTTCGACGTTGCTATCAGTCTTGCATGAAAGAGCTCGCGACTGCGGCCGAGGTAAAGGTCGCAGGGACCGATCGACGGTTAAAGATCCTCGACGGTTGGCGTGCCGTGTCGATCGTGATGGTCCTCGCCGGCCACTGGCTACCTCTTGGTCCGAAGTCGGTTAACTTCAATGCACCCGTCGCCGCCGGGGGAATGGCGATTTTCTTCACGTTATCTGGATTCCTGATTACCCGGTTCCTGCTTGAGCGGCCTGAACCGCTTCCGTTCCTGATCCGCCGCTTGCTTCGCATCCTGCCGCTCGCATGGCTGGCGATGGTGGTGCTGTATTTCAGTTCGCCAAGTTCGCTTGAACAGTTGGTCGCCAATCTAACGTTCACGGCCAATCTTCCGCCCGCAAGGCTGCTGTATGCCGGTAATCACCTGTGGAGTTTGTGCGTCGAGATGCAATTTTACGTTGGGGTGGCGCTACTCGTGGCGCTGGCAGGCCGGAGGGGCCTGCTGCTACTTCCAATCTTCGCAGTGTCTGTAACTTCAGCCAGGATCCTTGCGAGCGAGACGATTAGCATCATCACTTGGTTTCGTGTCGATGAAATCTTGGCCGGTGGCATCGTGGCTTTGATTTATTCAAAGGCGTTCGGGGAGGGCGCAGAGCAGTTAATGAAACGCTGCAATTTTTATGTCGTCGCGGCGATTGCGGCGGTGTGTACTTATGATCTCGATGGGCCCTTGGCGTATGCCCGGCCTTACGCGATCGCCTTGATGGTAGGCGTATCGCTGTGGAATGCACCAGCTTGGACTCGTTCGCTGCTCGAATCCAAGACAGCGGCTTACATCGCGACCATCAGTTACGCGTTATACGTTGTTCATGGGATGTTGACCGCCACTTGGCTTGGCACGGGTGACACACTCGTCAAATATGCCAAGCGTCCGCTTCTGATCGGTGTGACGTGGGCTCTCGCTCATTTTTCGACCTATTATTACGAGCAGCGATTTATCGAACTAGGTCGTCGGGTTACCGTGCGCCGCCGCAGAACCCAGTGACCCAATCCGCGAAATAGATGCTCGCACAATGCTGGACGTTGGCTGCCGATCCTAATTGATTTAAGCGCGTCTACGTTGGAACGACGGGCGCCCGCTGGGTCACGATCGACATAAAAGTTCAACGCTTTAGCGAGCTTGGAACCAATAATTCCAATCTGCCGAATCGGGTAGCGGCTCACTATGAACTAGGTTCAGTTCGCCATCCTGAAGTGCGTACATCGAATAACCCAACGAACCGAGAAAACTGACCAAATCCGACACTTTTGATCCATAACGGCCGGACAGGTGATTAATTTCACAGATGATCGACGGGAGCGAATTTCTCAATATCTGTTCGGCGCCGCGCAATGCCGGAAGCTCCATCCCTTCGATGTCGATCTTGATCCAGTCGGGTGCCGGAATTCCATTTTCCCGAACATAGTCATCGAGGCGCACGATCGGCACGACGCGATCGCCGCTCTCACTGATGTGATTGCTCGAACGCTCCTTGGTGGTCATCTTTACCGTGCCCTCCTGATCGCCCAGCGCCACGGCGTGGACTCGATCAGAAGCGACCCCGTTGAGTTTGAAGTTTTCACGAAGTCTTTCGGGCTGTGGCTCGAACGAATGCACCGTCATTTCCGGAAAACGCCTGAGCAGGGTGAGGCTGTACACACCACCATGAGCCGATGTCGTAGAAAACCTGCGTCGCCTTCACTCGTCCGAACAGCATGTTTCGGGTGCTATTCTCAGCATCGGGCGCGTAATCGATGTTGCCGGTGCAACCGAACTCTCCAACATTGTAGGTAAACCAACAATCCTCGAACAAAGCGGACGCGCCGTCGGGACCCAGTTTGTACGTCGTCGAGATTTTGAATCGTCGGTGCAGCGACCGAAGCGCTCCAATCAGGAGTGCATTTGAGGACCGGAAGGCCAATTCCCTAAATCGCATCATCAACCGTATCTCGCACAGGACAATTCCAAAGTCATCCGAGGGGGTTCTCCCCACCGGTTCGGCGGATGCAGCCTCTTGAGACCAACGATGATCGTTCAAATTTGATCTTCAAATAGGAACGCTAAGTCTGGATTGTTACTTGTTACTACCGCCAATTAATCGATAAGTAATAGTGAATATTTAAGAAGAGCGAGTAATTTTGACTAATAGGTCAATAACTTTCAATTAATTAACCATTAGTTAAGTTATCAAATTAAGAGGTCTGTATTTCCTATAAGTTAATTGGATGGAAATTTAGGGAGTTGTTCATTTTTTTAGTTGAGTAAGTTCACCTTACGCTGGTAGTCGCCCCTCAAAAAACTGGGGCCTCCAGGACGGGTGGAGAATAAGAGTGACGACATTTGCGAACGACAGCGCCTGGAAGCCGGTTCACATCGGGGCCGGTGGTTATGTGACCGGGATCGACGTCGCGCCGGACGGCACCATGGTCACTCGCACGGACACTTACGGCGCCTATATCTGGAACGGCAGCGGATGGACCCAGCTCGTGACGAGCAGCAGCATGCCGGCCAACGTGCTCTTCAGCTACGGCGTTTATGAGATCCGGGTTTCAGCCAGCAATTCCAGCATCATGTACATGGAGATGGCGGACGGTATCTATAAGACCACCGACCGCGGTCAGCATTGGCTCAAGACCAGCTTTCCATCGCTGGTCATCGATCCCAACGGCAACAATCGCATGGACGGCCAGAAGATGGCCATCGATCCAACCAATCCGAACATCGTCTTTGCCGGCACCCAGCATGACGGTCTGTGGGTAACCCGCGACGGCGGAACCAGCTGGCAGAAAGTCACCGCGGTGCCGCAAGGGCCGAGCAATGACGACCCGGGGCTGACCGGGATCGTAGTACAAGGGTCGAACGTCTTCGTCGGCACCGCCGGCAGCGGCGTCTATGCCAGCCACGACGGCGGCTACACCTGGGCCGCGATCGGTGGTCCTGCCGATGTTGTTTCGGCCGTTAGTTCGCCCGACGGCAGCTATTGGGCAGCCGACGAAACCGGCCTTTGGAAATATGCCAACGGGAGCTGGGTGAAGTCGCTCGACGATTCCCATATTGGTGCCCATTCGATTTCGATTGATCCGTTCAATGCGTTGCACATCATCATGACGACTGAGGGAGGCGGTCTTCAGGAAAGCAACGACGGTGGCGTGACCTGGAGCGGCCAGAACTGGTATAACCAGCTTGAATCGGGAAGCGATGTCCCCTGGCTTCAGAACACCAATCGGTACATGGGAAATGGCGGCACGGTCTTCGACCCGCTGGTCCAGGGCAAGCTTTGGCAATCGACCGGGGTCGGCGTGTGGGAAACACAGCTTCCGAGTGCGTTCACTTGGCAAACGCCTGTCATCTGGCACTCGCAAAGCGAGGGCATCGAGCAGCTCGTCGCCAACGATATCATCGCGCCGGCCGGCGGCAATCCGGTGTTCGGTTCGTGGGATCGCGCCTTTTTCGAAATGCCCGACGTTGATAGCTATGCGACGAACTACAGCGGTGGCTCCTTCTCGATGGGCTGGTCGCTCGATTACGCGTCGAGCAGCCCGCAATATGTCGTCGGTATCTCCGACTGGTGGGGCACCGAGAATAGCGGCTTTTCGACCGACGGCGGCAAGACCTGGCAACATTTTGCCACCTATCCCTCATTCGCTGGGCAGGCGATCGGCGGCAGCATTGCCGCCAGTTCGCCGACCAATATCGTCTGGGCGCCCGCCAACGGCTTCGCACCGGCCTACACGCTGGATGGCGGGGCGACCTGGCAAACGATCAACATCCCAGGCAAGAGCGATTGGAGCCTGTTCCATTACGCTTATTATCTCGAGCGCACGACAATCACCGCCGACCGAGTATTACCCAACACTTTCTATCTTTATGACTCGGCAAGCGGGGTGTATCGCTCTTCGGACGGTGGTGTGACCTGGGCTAAGGTGTTCAGCGGCGAAATCACCATCTTTTCGTACACCAATGCCAAGATCGAGGCCGTTCCCGGCAGCGCCGGCGAATTATTCTTCACCGGCGGCCCGCAGGGCAGCGACGGGTCTGTCGTTCCCGGCATGCTCAACTTCATGCACTCGACCGATGGTGGCGCCAGCTGGCAATCGGTCACCGGCGTCCAGGCGATCACTTTCGGGTACGGTGCCGCCGCCACGCCGGGCGGGCCATCCACTGTCTATGTCGTCGGCACCGTCAACGGTGTTTACGGCGTCTGGTATTCGGCCGATGACGCGCACACTTGGACCAAGATAGGCGAGCATCCGGCGGGAAGCCTCGATACGATCCGCACCATTTCGGGCGACATGGACATCTTCGGCCGGGTCTATGTTGGCTTCGGCGGGTCGGGCTATGCCTACCTGGATGTCGGTACCGGGGCGACCATCACCCCGATCCCCACCGCAATCCCCGACAACGTCGTCCTCAGCGGCAACGAGCTCGACAATGTCCTGGTCGGCACTGGAACGCACGATCATATCAACGGCAATGGCGGCAACGACACGCTGACCGGCGGCGGCGTCAATGACGGTGACTCGCTCACCGGCGGCGCTGGCAATGACACGTTCCGCGATACACGCGCCGGGCTCAATGGCGATATCATCACCGATTTCGCGACCGGCGACAGGCTCCTCTTTACCGATACCACGCTAGCCAATTACACCTACAGCCTGAGCGGCAACGTGCTGACCTATACTGGCGGCTCGCTGACCCTGACTGGCGTCTCGGGCACTCTGGTCGCGAGTGCGGCGACTGGCGGCGGCGTGCAAATCACGCTGCGGGCAGGCACCGCCCAAGCGGTAATCAACGACGTCCGCAACGATTTCAACGGCGACGGGCGCAGCGATATCCTGTGGCGCAGCACGACGGGGCAGCTGAGCGACTGGCTCGGGCAGGCCAATGGCGGGTTTGTCGGCAATGACGCCAATGCGTTCAGCGTTGTCCCGA
>ENA-OFCX01000329-OFCX01000329.1-metagenomes-genome-assembly--contig:-NODE-329-length-25948-cov-2.914456_pt1 | contig 25948 bp, 22 predicted proteins | sample MGYA00153384_OFCX01 | MGnify analysis MGYA00153384
ATATTCTAAGAACATTCTGAACTGATACCAAGAAGCATCGCCAATTGATTTTGCTAAGCAGTGATTTTTGATCATATTGGACACTCTCAAATCTTCATAAACCACTACATCGTTTGATGTGATTACGCACCTTGCTAATTTAATAGCATGGTCTTTACGCTGTCTACTTATTTTGAGATGTCGCTTACCTAAAATCACCCTGGCTTTTCGGCGATTCAACCCACCTTTTACCTTCCGGCTTACAAGACGTTGGGCACGTTTTAACCGTGTTTCACCTCTACGCAAGAACTTAGGGTTCGGAACCGTTTTACCATTTGAATCCGTGTAAAACTCTTTCAGCCCAACATCTAATCCAACAGTTTTGCCTGTGATTACAATCGTTTCCAATCGGTCTACTTGAATGCAGAACTGGACGTAATATCCATCTGCACGTTTGACCAATCTCACCCGTTTAATTTGGTCTGGTTGATAGAAGTTTAGGTCGCGAGTACCTTTTAACTTCAGCCTACCAATTCCGCACTTGTCAGTAAAGGTGATTGCTTTTCTATCTTCTGAAAGCTTCCAAGAATTGGTTTTATACTCAACAGAACGACAATCTTTTTGGAACTTTGGAAAGCCGACTTTTTTACCTTTGATTCCTTTTTTAATGTTTTCATAGAAGCGAGAAATACTAGCCCATGCTCTTTCTGCGCTGGCTTGTCGAGCCATCGCGCCTAAATTGTTCGCAAAGTCAAACTCAGATGCCCAAATCGCACAATACTTAGAAAGCTCGAACCATGATTTTGCTCCACCATCAATCCAAAGACGGATCGATTTGTTGCGAATGAATTGACAAATTCTAATCGCTTCATCGATTGCCTGAAACTGATTTGGTTTTGCGTAAGTCTTGAATTCGAGAGTGAGCATCTGGTTTTCCTCCTGCCTATCTATGATAATATATTTATCATAGGAATGGTTGATGCTCTCCAAAAACATAGAGAAAGTCCCCCTAGAAGGGGGAGGCTCTAACCCCATTTTTTCGGTAGAGGGTTATGCCAATCGCACTTGCACCCTTTAAACTAGCTCCACTCAGGTCAATATCCCGCAAATTTGTCCTTGACATATTGACCCCGCCCAGGTCTACTTTACGAAAAACCCGTTCTCCGGCTGCATACCGTCTGAGAAGTTCCTCTGCATTCATGTCATTTTGCCCAAAATATTTAATAATATCTTTTATATTTCAATAATATTAGACATGAGCGACCTTTACGTTTCTTGGTCTGAGTACCATCGAAAAATTGAGGATTTGGCAATAAAAATTGATGAATCTCAATGGAAATTCGATCGCATTGTTTGTTTGGCGCGAGGAGGGCTGCGGGTGGGCGACACTCTATCGCGGATTTTCGACAAACCTCTGGCGATTTTAGCGGCCTCGTCATACAGTGGGGCTGAGGGAAAAGTCCGGGGTGCGATCGAGTTTGGCCGCGATTTAACAATGGTGGGCGATAATTTGGGCAGCCACATTCTGCTAGTTGACGATTTGGTGGATTCGGGAATTAGTTTAGAACAAGGTATCGTTTGGCTGAAGAAGCGCTATGGCGAAGATATTCAGGAAATTCGGACTGCTGTGCTTTGGTACAAGGCTTGTTCTGCGGCGAAGCCGGATTATTATGTAGATTATTTGGCTGACAATCCTTGGATTCATCAACCTTTTGAAATCTACGAAAAGATGAGTGCGGCTGATTTGGTAGCGCAAGTCAAAAATTAGGAAAACGCGCTCTCAACGGAGTCTTTGATTTGTAGTTGTTCTTTAGCCCAAGCTCGAAATGCTCTGATTGTTGGGCTTCTACCTTGGGTGTTGGCGCGATCGACATATTCGGGAATGACATCAATAATGGGAAAGTCGGGAAAATTTTGGCTAGTATCGGACTCAGTATATTTTCCCTCTTGAAGCACATAGATTTTCAGGGTTCGCCCGTCATATCTCCAAAGTTCCGGCACTTTCAAAGCTTGATAACTGTTTAAAGCGGTTGGTGAAGAGTTGTCAATCTCGATCGCCAAATCGGGAGGCGGATCTACTGTTAAATCTATTCTATCTTTACCTCTGATAGCAGCTTCATGCTGAATGTAGAAACAATCGTCTGGTTCTACACCGCTCTGCATTTCTTTGCTTTTGAAGGTAGTGGAACCTAAAACTTCACAATCTATATTAAGTTCTTCCAACAGCACGTTGACCAAGTATCCAATCAATGATTTAGCTCTTTCATGTTTTGGTAGCGGCATCCTAATTTCCAGTGTTTCTTTGTAATAAGTAAGTCGAATTGCGTAACCTTCTCCTAACTCATCTAGGATAGACGAGTACATTTCCCAGCTAACGTTTTGTAACTGCACTTTATTGCCTGGGGGGACAATTAATTGATTCAGTTCAAATATTGTTGATTTGGTTTCAGTTTGCATCAGTTGCTTCTAAGAATGGGACTCATAGCTCTATTTTATCAAGGGATTGAAGAATCGATCACCCAAAACTTTGATTTGGCTTTGCTCGATATTTTGCACTTTTTGGCATAGTCCGCCAGGGGTTAAAAACCCCTGTCTCATAGCTAAAGTCCTCTGAAAGAGGACTGGATATTTATCAAGGTTGGGCAGTCGGTTTCAACCGACTGTCTTCTAGGAGACGGGGAATTAATTCCCCGGTTCTCTAGTGGGTAAGTGCAAGTCTGCTGATTACAATTAGCGAACCGAAAGAATACGATCGCCCAATTCCATACTTTTTGTCAAAACTTCCTGCCGCGCCCACCGATCCGCCGCCAAAATATCATCTAAAGCCGGACTTTTACAGTTATCAATTTGATGTTTATCGCACACCTTTTCAATCAACTTTGGAATATCCAAAAACTGGATTTTTTCTACCAAAAATAGTGCGACCGCCTGTTCATTTGCCGCATTCAGCACCGCAGGCATTGAACCGCCCGCACGTCCCGCCGCATAAGCTAACTGCATACAAGGATACTTTTCGTGATCTGGTTCTCTGAAAGTTAAATCACCGGATTTTACTAAATCCAGCCGCGGCCAATCTGTCTGAATTCGCTCCGGCCAAGACAAAGCATAAAGCAGCGGCAACCGCATATCCGGCCAGCCCAATTGCGCCAAAACAGACGTATCTTGCAGCTCAATTAACGAGTGAATGATGCTCTGGGGATGGATGACAATATCAATATCATCATAATCCATTCCGAACAAGTAATGAGCCTCAATTACTTCTAATCCTTTATTCATCAAAGTAGCAGAATCAATGGTGATTTTCTGTCCCATTGACCAATTCGGATGTTTCAAGGCATCGGCGACTGTTACTTCTGCTAATTTGTCGATCGGCAAATCTCGAAAAGAACCCCCCGAAGCTGTGAGAATAATTCGCCGCAAACCGCCCTCCGGTAAGCCTTGCAGGCATTGAAAAATTGCCGAATGTTCCGAGTCTGCCGGTAATATTTTAACGCCATATTTTTCGATTAAGGGGTTGACAACGGGGCCACCGGCGATTAATGTTTCTTTATTAGCTAAAGCAATATCTTTGCCTGCTTCAATTGCCGCAATTGTTGGCAGCAAACCGGCACAACCAACTATGCCAGTGACGACGGCTTGAGCGTCGCCGTATTTGGCAACTTCGACAACGCCTGATTCGCCAGCAAGTAAAATAGGTTGAGGGTCGAGATCGGCGATCGCCTCTTGCAATTCCTGTAATTTATCTTCGTCGCAAATTGCGACAATTTCCGGCCGAAACTGCCGTATTTGCTGCGCCAGCAAAGTGACATTTCGTCCGGCGGTTAACCCGACAATCCGAAATCGATCGGGGTATTGAGCTACAATATCCAGAGTTTGAGTACCGATAGAGCCTGTGGAACCGAGAAGAGTTATTGCTTTCACAATTGTTTAATATTTTGTGGGCTGTTCTAATATTACGATTGTGTGGATTAAAATTACCAGTTAACTGTTGCGTGGAAAGCACATTCGAGGGAATCATATTTTGAGCGATCGGCCTGTGTCAGATTTAATGCATAATGGGGAAAATTTTGCTGATTCCAATGAGGACATCAGCGTCTCAATGGCGGAAAATATAGAGGAAGGTCGATCGCAGCCACCGTCGAGTTTGGTTTGGGCGATCGTCATTGTTGCAGCAATTTTATTTTTGTGTAGCAGTTTACGGCACGCTTTATTTCAATCAACTGCTTTCGATTTGGGAATTTTTGACCAAGCGATTTACTTGATCGGCAAAAATCAAACACCTTTTTCTTCTTTGATGGGGATTCATATTTTGGGCGATCACGCAGCGGTAATCTATTATCCGCTGGCTTTGTTGTACAAAATCTACCCGGATGTGCATTGGCTGCTGTTGGTACAAGCCGTTGCTTTGTCCCTGGGGGCTTTGCCTAGCTGGAGTTTAGCGCGTTTGGCCGGTTTGAATCAAGAACAATCCCGTGCGATCGCATTTATTTACTTACTATATCCGGTAATATTTAATATCAATTTATTTGATTTTCACCCAGAAGTAATCGCTTTACCCGCACTTTTAGCAGCAATTTGGGCGACGCGTTTAAATAAACTTGTGTGGTTTTGTACCGCTATTCTGTTAGTTTTGAGTTGCAAAGCGGTTTTGTCCCTAACCGTTGCTGCTATGGGTTTGTGGCTATTTTTTTGCGAAAAAAAGCAACGGTGCGGGGCGATCGCACTTTTGCTAGGTATAGCTTGGTTTGCGATCGCTTCCCAGAAAATCATCCCCTTCTTTAGCGGCAGCGAAGTAGCTGGAGTCGGGCGCTATAGCTATTTAGGCGCATCCGTACTAGAAATTGTCATCAATCTTGTATTAAAGCCACAGTTAGTATTAGGAAAAATTCTTTCCTTCGATACATTAAAATATCTATTTATCCTGACTTTGCCTGTGATTTGGCTGATATTACCATTCTCCCACAAAATAGGGCTACGATATTTGACAGCGCTAATTCCTGCCATTCCTACCCTGCTAATCAATATCCTCTCTGACTTGCCATTTCAACGCAGCTTAGCCTATCAGTATTCAGTGCCTATAATTCCATTTTTATTGTTAGCAGTCATAGCCAAAGCAGAAACAAGAAATAGGGCAGAAAAAAAAGAATACAAAGCAGATAAGCAACAGTCTCTTACATCTGTAACTTTGGAAGAATTTCCCTATATAAAATTGGCTAATTTCCGAATTCCTCAACTATGGCTAGGAATTCAATGGCCGAGGGCAATGATAACTTGGTCGTTAATAATGTTCCTACTTCTGGGCGAATATAAAGACTTTTATCTGTATCTAAATAGACTAGATACCTGGCAAGCTACACGCGAAGCAGTCGCACAAGTTCAACCCCAAAGCAGTATTTTAACAGATAATAGACTCGCCCCTCACTTTGCTCACCGACCCATAGTAAAATTGCTTTCACAAATTTCTGCCCAAACAAATTTAGCCGAATTTCAATACATATTGTTAAACCTGCGTCATCCCTGGCCTGATACTGAAAAAATTGGTGATAGCTTAGCAAATAAGCTTAAAATATCTCCCGATTTTCAATTAACTTATCAAAAAAACGAAGTTCTACTATTTAAACGCATCGCTGATTAAATCAATAAAATGCTAACTTTAAAATCCCTAAAACTCCATCCAGTATTTTCAATGATTGTCGTAGCAACCATAATTCTTTTCGCCACCAGTAGCGCGCGACACGCATTGTTTCATTCAACTGCATTCGACTTAGCCATTTTTGACCAAGCAATTTACTTAATTTCTCAAAATCAAACCCCATTTTCCTCATTAATGGCCATCAATATTTTCGGCGATCACGCAGCATTTATTTTCTACCCGCTAGCCTTACTTTACAAAATATATCCAGATGTTCACTGGCTGTTATTCGTGCAAGCTATTTCCCTAGCTTTAGGTGCTTGGCCTAGTTGGAGTTTAGCACGTCAAGCCGGTTTAAACGAACCAAAAGCCATTGCAATTGCAGCAGTATATCTGCTTTATCCCGCAGTATTCAATGTCAATCTTTTTGACTTCCACCCCGAAGTAATTGCTTTACCAGCACTGCTAGCAGCAATCTTAGCCGCGAGGCTGAATAAAACCTTATGGTTTTGTGCTGCTATTGTATTAGTTTTGAGCTGCAAAGCCGTGCTATCTTTAACTGTGGCTGCGATGGGTTTGTGGCTGTTGTGTTTTGACAAAAAACGCAATTGTGGACTCATAGCTCTGTTTCTCGGCGCGGGCTGGTTCCTGGTAGCTACTCAGGCAGTTATACCGTATTTTAATCAGGGAAGAGAACACGCGGGAATCGGGCGATATCAATATTTGGGCAACTCGGTTTTTGAAATTGTTATTAATTTAATAGTGAAACCCAATCTAGTTTTAGGGCGTTTGTTTTCTTTAGAGACTTTTGAATATTTAGCCTTATTGCTATTACCTGTAATTTGGTGGCTGTCCCCGCGTCAATTGACACCTTTAATTAGTGCTGTGCCGATGTTGGCGATGAATATTCTTTCCGATATCCCCGCTCAGCGGGATTTAATTCATCAATATTCTATTCCAATATTGCCATTTTTGTTAGTTACCGTAATTTCTAGTTTGGCAGCTAGCAATCAGCAAAAGGGAAAGACAATATTTGATAGATTGCCAATTCCTAATTATCCATTGCCTAGAGTCATTGTAATTTGGTCGTTGATTGCTTTCTTAGCTTTAGCGAAATACGGCTATTTTTGGACTATTTATTTAAATGGGATCGATACTTTGTCAGCTACCAAAGAGGCAATTTCTCTTGTTGAAACCAAAGGCAGTGTTTTAACAAGTGCTCAGATTGCTCCGCATTTAGCGCACCGCCCTGTAGTAAAATTAACTCAGGCTGACGCACCGCCTGCAAATCTCGCAGAATTTGACTATGTATTGCTGAATTTGCGCTATCCTGGCTGGATGAGCGATCGAGCTTTTGTTGAAAACCTGATAACTCAACTCAAAAATAACCCTCAATTTCAACTAAAATATCAGCGAGACGACATATATCTATTTACCCAAAACCCTAACAAATAAATCATCACTGGTTCCCAGGCTCTGCCTGGGAATCGATGTCTAGAGGCTCTGCCTCGCTTGCCATGAAAAAATCGAGGCAGAGCCTCCGAATCTGTGTTACCAGGCAGAGCCTGGGAAGTATTAAATTAATATTAATCCCCCACTTTCAAAGCCCTTCTTGCCAACTTCACATAAGTTTTCACAGTTTCATAAGGCATTTCCAAATCAGCAGCAATATCAAACAAAGATTCCCCCAATTCCCGGCGCGCCAAAATCGTCGCCCAAGTTTCAGCAATTTCAGCAGCACGACTCCCACCTGTACGCTTTCTCAGTGCCAAAAACTTCTCTGTCAATTCATCTATTCGCGCCGCCAAGACACTTTGGATCGACACTTCCGGTAGCGACTCTGTTAACCATTGCGATCGCGTTTGTCCCAATCCAAAAGTTGTTTTGTGCCCCGTGCCGCAGTAAGGTGCTAATCGCCCTAAAGCATAAAATAATTGTACAAAATCAGGACGATCTTGGCCCGATTGCCCTAGCCCAAATTCCACAGCCCCAGTGAATCCCGTCACCATACCTTTTTTGCCCGCCGCTACCTTTTGCGATTCCAATTTGTGGCGGCTAATAATTACATTTTCATCAATCCAATTCAGAAATTCTGCTTGGTCAAAATTCACCCCCGAAAAGTTATTCCAGCGGCGTAAATAGCTGTGAAAAACATTTTCGGGAACTGGTAAAGGAAAGTGATGCCCTTTGCTGCGAAAGCTTGTAGGACTTACAAAACTAAGTTTTATGTTGTGGGATGATGAAAGTTCTGCTGTTAGTAATTGCTGGTAAGTTGTGGGAGCAAAAGCAATATCCCAAGAGCGAATTAACAGTGGAGCATTTCGCAAATCTATTTCTTCGGGCAAATTTTGCACCCACTGACTCAGCCACTGCACTACTGGCTTGGAAATTCCCGTGACGTACCAGCGATAAATTCGATCGCCCAAAAGCTGAAATTCTTTACCACTTGCGGGCAAATCACCTTCCAATCCCGAAATAGTAAAGGCTTTTTCTGACTGCTCGTCGTGCAGAAGTTGCGATAAATCTGGGTCACTTTGCTGCACTTGACCCAAAAACCAAGCGTGCAAACCTATAGCATACTGCGCGTACAAAGAGCTAGCAGTGCGGGGGGTTAATTCAAACACTAATCCGACTAACTCGGTGTCAGCGGGCCAAATCAGCCCAGAGGAAGGAGATTTTTTGCTGCGGGTGGGATGTGGGGAAATTGCCATGAGATGCCAGAAACAGGGACAGCGCTCTGATATTTTAGCTGGTTTGTATCCCCGTTGGGGGATGATTTTTGAGCGATGGGCGATCGGTCAAATCTTTGGGCTGCTCCAAAAACCGGGTGTGTGTCGCCAGCTTCCAGAACCAAGAGGGAGAGAGAAAAATCATTAAAAAAACCGACAACCTAAAACCCAATTTTTGTCAAGGTTTTACTCCTTGTAACTAAACAGAAACATACAAGTGTTTAAAATCACATTCTGCGGTACAATTGTCAAAAGCTCGTAGCATCCTCAACTCCGATCCTAAACTATGAACACAACAGAAAAATCTAAACTCTCCAACCAAAAAACTTTGGAGGCGATGAAGAATTTCTCCGAAACCTACGCCAAGCGCACCGATACTTACTTTTGTTCCGAGCCTTCTGTCACTGCTGTAGTAATTGAAGGACTGGCAAAAAACAAAGACGAACTAGGCGCTCCCCTATGCCCTTGTCGTCATTACGAAGATAAAGAAGCCGAAGTAAAAGCCGCTTACTGGAACTGTCCTTGTATTCCCATGCGCGAGCGCAAAGAGTGTCACTGTATGTTATTTTTGACGCCAGATAACGATTTCGCTGGAACTAATCAAGAAATTGGAATGGATCAGCTTCAAGCTGTCAGAGATACTATGTAATCGGTTAAGTAGGCGGTCATAAATTGCCAGCAGTTTTGAAAACAGGTCGTTATTTCTCCGTTTTTAAGACTTAGCTATTGAAAAAACGATCGCCGCCTACTAAAATACAGACCCCAATTCAAAATTCCCAATCGAATGACAGAGGAAATGCCGATCGAGTTTTGGCAAGGTATCGAACAATTTAACAGCCAAGATTTTTACGCTTGTCACGATACTCTAGAGGCTTTGTGGATGGAAGCGGGCGAGCCAGAAAAAAGATTTTATCAAGGGATATTACAAATTGCTGTCGCGCTTTATCACTTAGGAAATCAAAACTGGCGCGGTGCAGCGATTTTGCTGGGAGAAGGTATAAATCGGCTCAGTTATTATCAGCCCAGTTATGCTGAAATTGCTGTTGAAGATTTGCTAGGAAAAAGTGTTAAAATTTTGAGCGCTTTGCAGCAAGCCGGCCCGGAAAAAGTAGCAGAATTTTTGCCGTTATTCGCAGGGACAGAAGTTGCAGGCTTGCAATTGCCGCGAATTATAAAAGTAGAACAAACTTAGATATAACTTGTGTTGGTGCCAAGCTGGTAGTTACTCAAGATATTGAGATAGAACCACATACGTGGAGACCAACCAGCATTTACTATTTGTACCTTTGAGTAGTTAGTTAAGTGTAAGTAAAACTGCACGATAGCGATAAATCGGCAAAGCAAATGCTAGAATCGAGGGTGTTAGGAGTGAGCGACTTAAATACCTACCGATGCCCAATTAAGAGGTTCATATCGTCTTAGCTATTGGCTAACGTATATCATGCTTCAGCCCGTACATCTCGTCTGTATCGATCGCCGAACAAACAATCTGTATGTTTTGGCTGGAAATACTGAGAATTTAGAGTTTCAGATTACGCCGAATGGAGAGGTGTTCTGATGAATCAAGTTAACTATGCTGCCATGTCAGATCGGGAGTTGAGACAACACTTTCTCCGACATCGTGAGGATAAGACGGCTCTTGGCGCGTATCTGGATAGACTGAGCAATCGTCCACGCAACGTTATTACGACTGTAGATGATCCTGACTTTGACGCTAAGATTCAGGCAGCCGTTTTGCAACAAATGCAAGCAGCAGCAGATAATAACGGTGAGGCGGAAATCTAATAATTCAAAAGGCATCGATGTGCTGGAAGTGTAACAACAATACAGCAGATTCCACGTTTATGAAGTAAGCTGTTGTGCATTTAACCTGTCTTACTTTTGCTGCCGATCGTGAGAAAAAGTTATTTGTGGCATCGCTGTGAAACTGCTCTTGGTTGAAAATCTCTCAGATCGGATGAAAGCTGCCCGAAACTTCCCGATCGCCGAAACCGTCAAAAAACTGACTTTCTCCAGCAAATCATCTTTCGCAGATGAAGTAAAGTGCTGCTAAGATTGCTACGATAATTGATTGATCTTCTCCCGCGAGCCGATCTACAACTGCCAAAGTGTTTCCGCTCGTTAAAATAAAATATCTGTAAGTGTCAAAGCTGAAGATAATACCCTTCAGCAATTTCCGAAATTTTGAGGCTTGTAAGCTATGATGCCCTCCGCTAAACTACTCAATTCTCGAATATTCAAAGGATTATTGCTGCTTTTGCCTCTGACTCTGGCAAGCGCGATCGCCTCTCCCACCTACCCGCAAGCCGCCCCGCCCCGCACTCTTTCCGTGCGATCGGACATTCAAGAAGCCGACTCCAAAACCGGCATCGTGACAGCCCGCGGCAACGTCCAAATCAACTATCCAGCCCGCCAAATGCAAGCAACCGCAGCTCAAGCTCAATACTTCAGCCGCGAGCGCCGGATCATACTCAGCGGCGACGTTTACGTATTACAGCAGGGCAACAGCCTGCGCGGCGAAACCATCACATACCTGATTGACGAAGGGCGGTTTATTGCGCTCCCAGACAAGCCAGGGCAGGTAGAATCCGTCTATCTCGTGGCGCCGGAACAAGATTCAGCAGCCCAAAACTCGATCGGCTCCCCGCGTCCCCCAGTAAATCCTCAGCCGACTGCTAAACCGCCCGCACGTCCGCGAATAACTCCCAAGTAAAAGCCGCTGGTAGCACCGAAATTTCGCGTCGGCAAAAACTTACTACTTGGGATAGATGCGAAGTTTCGTTTTGAATAAGTAAAAATCTGTAGATTGTAAAATATCAACTCAAAACTCGATCGTACAAACCGACAGTCTGAAATTTAGCTGGTAGAAGTTGCCTCGGCAAGCATGAAAATCGTACTCGAAAATATTCACAAATCCTACGGAAAACGCCATGTCGTCAGTCGCGTCAACCTTTCCGTAGCCCAAGGAGAAATCGTAGGACTCCTCGGCCCCAACGGTGCAGGAAAAACCACAACATTTTACATAGCAACCGGATTAGAAAAACCAAATCAAGGGACTGTTTGGCTCAACGATTTAGACATCACTAAATTGCCCATGCACCAGCGAGCACATTTGGGAATTGGCTATCTCGCTCAAGAAGCCAGCATTTTCCAGAACATGAGCGTGCGTGACAACATTTTGTTAGTCCTAGAACAGACTCAAGTGCCACGCTGGGAATGGAAAAATCGAGTCGATTTCCTGTTGCAAGAATTTCGCTTAGAAAAAATAGCATCCAGTTTGGGAATTCAAATCTCGGGGGGAGAAAGGCGGCGGACTGAACTGGCGAGAGCCTTAGCGGCTGGGCGAGACGGGCCGATGTTCCTATTTTTAGACGAACCATTTGCAGGCGTCGATCCGATCGCCGTTGACGAAATTCAAACGATTATTGCCAAACTGCGCGATCGGCAAATCGGCATCCTGATCACGGATCACAACGTCCGAGAAACCCTCGAAATTACCGATCGAGCCTACATCATGCGAGACGGCCAAATTTTAGCCTCCGGGGCTGAAGAAGAACTCTACAGCAACCCTTTAGTGCGGCAGTATTACTTAGGCGACAGCTTCGTGCGATAGTCTTTGATAGCAACCGCGAACGGCGTAGGGGCGGGTTCGCCTAGATATAAATATCCCAGCCCAGATATCTATAAACCCGCCCCCCCACTATAAAAACACAATACAGAAATTTAAATTTTAGATTCAGGAGCAAACTGCAAAAGCGCCAAAGTATGAAAATAGCAATGTCCAAATCTTTCAATCCCCTCAACTGGCTGCCGAGAATTTCGGTAATGGACTGGTACATTACCAAAGAACTAATCGGCCCATTTCTGTTTGGAGTCGGACTATTTACATCCGTCGCCGTCACAGTTGGAGCCTTATTTGAATTAGTCCGCAGAGTCACAGAATCCGGCCTCCCCTACGGCGCCGCCCTAGAAATTTTTCTGCTGCAAATTCCCTACTTCGTAGTATTGGCTTTCCCGATGTCAATGCTGCTAGCAACCTTAATGGCTTACAGCCGAATGTCCAGCGACAGCGAACTAATCGCCCTCCGCAGTTGCGGAGTTAGCGTTTACCGACTGGTAATGCCGGCAGTGATTATGAGTTTAATTGTTGCCGGCTTCACCTTTGCATTGCAAGAGTTAGTCGTACCCGCAGCCAGCTACAGAGCTACTTTAACATTAGACAGAGCTCTGAAGCGAGAAAAACCGACATTTCAAGATAGAAATATTATCTACACAGAATTTCGCAAACCCGAAAAAGGCGGCGAGGAAACGCTGGCGCGCTTTTTTTATGCAGAACAGTTTGACGGCCAGCAAATGAAAGGTTTAACAATTATCGATCGCTCCACCCCAGGCCTCAATCAAATCGTTTCTTCAGAATCAGCTACTTGGAATCCCTCAGAAAACACCTGGGATTTTTTCAATGGAACCGCCTATATAGTAGCTCCTGATGGCTCTTACCGCAATATAGTTAGATTCCAACACCAACAGTTGAAACTCCCCCGGACGCCTTTAGATTTAGCTGCTAGAGTGCGGGATTTCAAAGAAATGAACATTGCCCAAGCTTTAGAGCGTTTGGATATCATTAAAAACAGCGGCGACGAGCCGCAAATTCGCAAGCTGAAGGTGCGAATTCAAGAAAAATATGCTTTTCCTTTCGTCTGCATGGTATTTGGTTTAGTGGGAGCAGCTTTGGGAACTCAACCGCGCCGCTCCGGTCGGGGTACGAGTTTTGGTATTAGCGTAGTTGTAATTTTCACTTACTACGTATTTGGTTTCATCACCAGTTCAATGGGCGTAAAAGCTGTTTTGACTCCGATTATATCGGCTTGGCTACCAATCATGTTTGGCTTTGGAATCGGCGGATTATTATTGGTGCGAGCCGCAGCTAGGTAAGTGATATCAAATTGCGAATTGGGCATTGGGCATTGCGCATTGCTAACCAATAACCAATAACCAATAACCAATTACTTTAAGGATTACCAAAAGTATTAATTTCGCCGCCGCCAAGATAGCGTCCCGGAGTCAGGGATCGGGGTGTAGAAAAAGGTTGCGGTTGAGGCTGAACGCCCTGATTGGTATTTTGGGGAACAACTCCAAAGTTAGGCTGGCTCGGCAAATTAAGCTGACTCGGTTGAGCTGGTTGAAACTGAGAATTTGCTGAATTGGGAGATAATTGAGGGCTAATTATCCTGCTTCCGCCAATCCCATTTGCAAAAGGGGACTGCCCGACATTGGGAAGTAGTTGTATGGGCGCTGGTGCGACGACTGGAATTGCTCCTGATGCAGCTTCGGGTGTCAAGCCGGAACCAGATAAATTAGTTTGGTAGGGATTTTTTGGCAAAGCTACAGTCGCAGGGCGTGCATTAATTTCGGGGAGGCTTGGTACTCTGGAATTTAACCCGGAAAATGCTTCAGGGGCTGTAGCTGCCGGGTTTAAGAACTGTTGAGATTCGTTGATAATTGTATTTGTCGGAGCCGTTCGCGAAGGAAGTGCTGCGGGAACATTCGCAGGATTTGCTCCAACTTGAGCTGTGGCTGCTGTTGGGAGTAAATTTGCTGGATTTGCGGGAGACTGAGTGGAAGCAGGTCGATCGAGCAATTTAGCTGAGGAACCAGTTTTCTCGGCTGTCGCCGTTGCCGAAGTGTTAGCAGCGACGTATTTTTTCATAGCTGCTTGCAGCGGACTCAAAGGCAGAGGATTGTCGTTTTGTTTGCCTGAATTAGCACCATTCGATGGCTGCGATGAAGTTGCTGTCGCTGTACTCCCAGATTCGCCGATCGTTTTGCTCCCGGAAATCAATCCGCCGTCGCTCAAAGGTGCTGTCGCGTTTGAACTTGGCAAGCTGGAATTTTGCGGGTTATTGTTTGCAGCAGAGACAGCAGGATTTGCTAAATTTGGTAAGGGCAAAAATCTGCTCCTTGCCGCCTGCTTCAAGGGTGAAGATGGCTGGGAAATTTCTAAGCCGCGAGCGCGAATTTCGTCGAATAAACCTTTGTCTTTAACTACTGATGAATTTAAGAAGTTCTGTTCAGAATTAGAACGATTGAACTGATTGACTAACGCTGGTGAGCTGTCGATTTCAGCGGCAATGGCGGTATCTTCAGCAGACAGCCCTGGCAGTGAAGCGGGATTGTTTGAGGTTGCTACTTCTTCGCTATCTATGCTCAGTCTTTCTGGGTGTACGGTGACTTCCCAGATAAATAACCCCCCCGCGCACAGCACGGCTAGCGGAGCCCAAACCGCTGGTTGGGCCCAGTAGCGCAACCGCGCTATCAGATAGCGGACAGATGTAGGTAATCCTTTAAAACTTGACATAGTTTTGCTTCCATCCGATCGTGCGGAGTTCAAACTATTTTTCTTAGTCTACCACATCAATCTTGATTGTTTTTGCTGCCGGGACGGTAAGTGCGATCGGGCTATGGAATTAAAAGTTGCTACAGATATATGCAACAGGTGAAGCTCCATAAAGCACGGGTAGAAATATCTGTTGCTTTCATCAATTCAAGGGGCAGAAGATGATAAAATCTGACTGGCTCCGGTGTCCGGCAGGCTGAGGTGTCAGCCGATCGACCGTTTGGCAAAATCGATCGGGCAAAATTGGCAATTGCCCAGAACAACACGAAGAGGAAACTTCAGAGGAAATTGATGAAAAAAGTAGTAGAAGTATTAGCAAATCGGGAAGAACTAATCGCTCGCTCGCTCGCGATTGTCCTGTCCCAAATCGCCACAGCGATCGCCGAACGCGGAATTTGTACGATCGCCGCAGCGGGCGGAAGCACACCGGAACCGCTCTACAAAGCGCTCTGTCTCGAAGACCTGCCTTGGGACAAAATTCATGTTTTTTGGGGCGATGAACGCTACGTTTCACCCGAACACCCGGATAGCAATCAAAAAATGGCGCGCCTAGCTTGGCTCGATCGAGTAAACATCCCCGCCAGCAACATCCACCCGATGCCCACAGGCGCAGCCAACCCCGCAGCCGACGCTAAGGCGTACCAAACCGAATTGCAGCAGTTCTTCAAAGTATCCGACGGCGAGTTTCCGGCGATCGACATCATTCTATTGGGGATAGGGGACGACGCCCACACCGCCTCTCTATTTCCTGGCACACCAGCCTTGCAAGTCCGCGACGCCCTAGTAACTGTCGGCAACAAAGACGGTCAACCCCGCATCACCTTTACAGTCCCCTTAATCAACCGCGCCCGGTGTGTCATCTTCATGGTGGCAGGAGCTAGCAAACAACCAGCCCTCGCTCAAATTTTTGCCCCCGCAGCCGACGAAATGACCTACCCAGCCAGACTCGTTCAACCAGAGGGCGAACTTTGGTGGCTGCTCGATAGCGCGGCTGGTGAAGCATTAAAATAGCCGATCGAGCGATGCCCACACAGTCAGCAGTATCACTCACCTCAAGAAAGCTAATCATCTTGTCAGGTCAGTTGCTAGTATTAGCTACTAAGCAGTATAAGAATTGCGGCGGTTAAAGTTAAAATTTGACCATATACACGATTATTTTTATGAGGCTGATTTGAAAATCTGGCCGATAGCAAGGAGAAATCGATGATTGTCTGTCCCAATTGCAATCACCAGAACCCCGACGGGGCTAGCCAATGTGAGGCTTGCTACACGCCTTTACCCGTTACCGCAAGTTGCTCGAACTGCGGTGCAGCGGTTCAGACAGATGCAGCATTTTGCGGTCAGTGCGGCTTTAACTTGCGTCCAGGTTCCACAGTTCCAGAACTTGAGCTGACAGTACCGTCAGCCTCGTCTGTGGGGCCGACTGTGGTATCGCCACCAAGGCCGGATTTGGCGCAAACCGAACCACTGATGGCAATGGAACCTCTAGTTACCCCCAATAACTGGTCGAACACTGAACCCCCGATGGCAATGGAACCCGTAGTTACCGCAAATAACGGGCCGAACTTGGAAAAAACTCCCGCCACCATTCCGACAATTCCAGATCCCCCGCCTTTGCCCTCGGTTCCTGTTACAACTGAATCGGTGGCAACATCGGTAAATACCTCTCCCCCGGTTCCTGGCCTACAGCCTACGGGTGTGGCTAAAACTCAACTGCAACAGCAGTCGGCCCGACTGATCCACGTTCAGACGGATACGCCGATGGAATTGCCTCGCAGTCTGTCTGTGGTTCACATCGGTAAGCCAAATGACTTGGTACCCCCGGATATTGATGTTTCGGGATTTGCTAATTCTGAGATAGTTTCTCGGGTACACGCAAATCTCCGGGTGGAGGGAGATGCTTGCTACCTAGAAGATGTAGGCAGTTCTAACGGCACTTACGTCAACAATACTCCCCTGCCCAAGGGAAACCGACACCGGTTGCGACCGGGAGATCGTATCTCTCTGGGCAAAGGAGACCTGGTTACGTTTCTATTTCAACTCTCTTAGATCGAGTTTGGATTGGGCTAGAGAAAGTCTAAAATCTAAAATCGCATCTTGAGCCGCTCTACCAAAACTCAATGCTGCCAATGTGATTAAGCTGACCTTGCTACATCCACTCCAGTCTATACCTGTCCGCAGTTGGATCTTTGAAGACGAGCAGGTCGTCCGGATCGGACGATCGACCGAAAACCACGTCGTTCTTTTTAGCGCTGTGGTTTCTCGTCGTCATATCGAATTGCGGCGCAGCGGCATAACTTGGGAACTGATCAATTTAGGTACCAACGGCACTTACCTCGATGGTAAGCCGATCGCTAAGGTTTCCGTTGTGGACGGTCTGATCGTTCACTTGGCTCGCTCGGGCCCGAAAATTCAAATCAACGTCGGGCCGAATCAGTCCTCAGCCCAGTTAGGGCAAGTTAGCGTCAAGCAAAGGGATGCCAAGGCAATTCATGCTCCCTCCGAGGGCGCGCTCCTTAGCACGATGCCTATTTCCGAACAAAAAGAAGTTGGCACTTCCAGGGAAGAGGATGATTTAACGGAGGCAGAAAATACTCGTTCTTATTCGGACGAAGAATATTAAATCGGCATCTTTGGACGATCGACATTTTACGTATGGCGGCACTCAGGAGTTTATTTTATGAGTACATCACAAGCACAGATTGTTAAACGCAGCGAACTGCTCAACCGCCGTACGATCGACCGCAGAACTGCGGAAGAGGTCGGCCGGGTAGATCGGCTTTGGCTCGATTCTAATTCCCAGCGGGCGATCGGCTTTACTTGCAAGTCGGGACTTTTGGGTAGCAAAAAAACTTGGTTCGCTTGGGCACAAGTTGATACGGTGGGGGAAAATGTTTTTGTCACCATTAACCCGGAACTGCCGGAATTGCATCAGCCGGAACAAGCTGTTTGTCCGATCGGGCTGGAGGTACTCACGGACGCTGGTAACAAAGCAGGTACGGTGGTTGACTACCTATTTGATGTTCGGACTGGTTCTGTTACCGATTACCTGTTTAAATCTAGTGGCTGGCGCGGTGTTTTAGACGGGATTTACTTGTTGCCGGTGTCAGCCATTTCGACTATCGGTAGCAAGCGGGCGATCGTCTCTGAGGCTGCTGTATCCGACCCCCAGCAGTACGCGGAGGGACTGCACCAAAAAGTAGGCATGGTAGCAGAGTTTTTACACGAAGATTTCGATAGAACTCTCAAAAATGTGGAGGGGGTAAAGCGGGGCGCCCAGAGTCTAGCAGGAAAACTCCAAGACAAAGCTCTAGAAGTCAGAGATGTAGCTCAAGAAAAAGTTGCAGAGTTGAAGCGACAAAGGCATGAATCTGCAACACCAGAGTCGGCGGAGCCACCAGACTCGGATTTGCTCTCTTAGTGCCGGCTTCGGGAGCGTCCCTAGGCGACTAATTGCCGATCGCGTTTTTGGACGCCGCCCCCCAGGAAGGTCGGTATTTTTGGCGTATCAGATTGAGGGTTTCTCGCTCATAATTCCACTGCCACTCAGAGCATTGTATTTTAAAGATATCGGAGCGATAAAAAAAATGTTAGCAACTCAAAAAGACCTATGCTGTTTGATACAACTGAGATGTTGCACCATTCTCGCTTCACAGGCTTTCGGGCCTGTTTCACAAAGAATCAATTTCTGGTGGGCCCTCCTAGCCCGCCCTTGAAATACTGATTGAGAATGCTGTAATATCTCATTTTTATGTTCAAGTCAGGTACGATCGCAATTCGCAATTCTATTCTCTGACAAGGAACCACCAATTCCTGATACTCTTGAGCTCTTCGGCCCCCCAATGCCCAGAAACACCTAATGTACCAAAGAAAGGTTAAATCTCATTTTTGCCAATATGACGATCGGTTTTCTGGTTTTTCGTTCCTGAACCCGAACAGCTTTTGCATTTAAGCCTCTGTAACCGAACTCTAGAATATGGCTGGAAAATTTTGGGTACAGTTGTCTGACAGTTAAGCGGTAAAATCAATTATATTCAGCTCAAACAGGGTGTGTTGATTTAATCAGAGAAAGTTAGTAAACAAGAGCTGGAAGTATAGATATTGCCTTAAACGCAAAAACTGTAGCAAGTTTTTTGACTGACTCACCTTTTTCGGCTTTGGGCAATGGCAGTCCCCGCAGTTTTGCTAATCTTTAAAGAAGTGGCATTGATACTGCTTTTCCATTCGTCCAGAAAACTGGCGGCGGCGGCAGTTTTCTAGACGCTCTCCCGTAAGGCACTGCTGTGCCTAAATGAAACAAGAAAAGTTGGGAAAGGACGGCTATCCCCGGATTCGGAAAACGACACCTTCATAGAGGACTATTAGTGTGCTGTATCTAGCGGAAGTACAAAAACAGAGAAGCGGCTTTGGTCTCGGTGGCGGTAAGGCTGAACTGAAACTGCTAGCTTGTCAGCGGGGCGAACACAACTGGAGCGCCGTACCGGGCGATGATGCAATCCCAGTTGAGGAAGCTAATAAATTTAACGACGGCACCCTGGTGCTGGTGGAGTTGAGCGCTAGTAAGCAAGTGCAGCGGATTCAGGAGGCGGCTCGCCAGTTGGTGAGCATTCTCCAAAATTTCTCGCGCCTGCAAGACAAGTTTAAGGATAAGGAAGAGGAAATTGAGCAGTGGAAGGCTTCTCTGACGTTTTCGAGTCAGGAACTTAATCGCCGGGAAATGGAAATGCAAGCCCGCGAAGAACAGTTGGCTCAAATGGAAGAGGAGTTGGAGCGGCTGGAGGCTCAACGCTCGGAAATTGAAAATACTCGGGGTGAAGCTAATCGACTGCGAGAAGATGTCGATCGCTCTCGTGCGGAAATGGAGACGGCTTGGGAACAGTTGCGGGGCGAGCAGCAGCAAGTGGCGTCTCAGCAGTCTCAGGTTCCCCAAGGGGCTGCGATCGACGAGGAGCAGGCGAGGAGGATTCAGGAGTTGATGAACCGACTTGGGGGGGCAATTTCTTCGGCCCAAGGGGTGCGGGAACAACTGAATCAGTCTTTTGGTGTTGTGGGGGCTCAGCAGGCAATTCTGGACGTTCATTGGCAACAGTTGGAGCAAAAACGGGCAAATGCTCAGCAGCAGCAAGAAGAGGTCGATCGACAAAATCAAAGCCTCCAAAGCCGCTGGCAGGAGTGGTACCAATCTCAAGATGCTTTGGCGCAAGCTCGGGCGGATCTGAAAGGTCAGCAAAGTACCCTCACTGCTAAGCAGGATCAGGCTCAGTCGGTGTCTTTGCAGGTGCGGGCTGTTGAGGATCTCTACCAACAACTTTCTGGACTCGCATCTGCTTCGGGTGCTGCGGTTACGCAGCAGAGAGTAGATGTGTCGGCTCTGGAGAAGATGTCGGTTGAGGATTTGCAGGGGCTGGTGCAACACCTGCAACAGGATTTGGAAAAGGTGTTCCGGTTTGTTAACGATCAAGAGGAGGAGTTGACTCTCCAGCGGGAGACAATTGAGGAGCTGCAAGCGAAAATTCAAGCTGCTAGTGAGTACGATCGCATGAGTTTGGAAAATGAAATGGCAGATGAACTCGAAAGTTATCAGATGTTGAACGAAACTCTGGTGGGACAGCGACTTCGCTTGCAGGAACGGGAGGATGTTTTGAAGCAGCATCAGGCGGTGCTGTGGCGTCGCTTGGGTACTGCCAATGCTCCAAAACAAGAGGGAGGAGATATTGATCTGGGGCCGATCGTCGCACAGCTCAATTCTGTGCGCCAGCAGCAAAGCCAAGAATTGCAAAGGCTCGAAAACGAAATTCAGCAGGTGCGGGAGGCGATATCTCAAATTGAGGCAAATGTCAATCGCCAAAATGGGGAAAGTGAGGCGAAACGCTACGAACTCAAGCAGTTAGAACAGAATTTGTTTAACCAGAAAGGTGCAGTGGCGGAACTCTGGGGCCGGGTGAATGTTTATCAAGAAATGTTGCAGCCGGTTCAGGATAATTTGAAGGGGCTGCGCCAAAAACTGGAAGGGGCGGCGGGGGAGCTCGATCGGGTGCAAGAGACTGGAGAGCAGCAAGATCGAGTAATTTCTGATTTGCGACAAGCTCTTTCTGGTTTGATGACGGCTTAAAGTTTAATATCTAAAATTATTGAAGGGTTTTCAACTCGGGCGATCGCTCCTCCAGGAAATGGATCGGTTTGCGATCGGTTGGGGGATGCGATTAAGCTGGTTAGTTTTTCTACGCTTTCAAAGCTGGGTGCTGAGGGTAATATTTGTTGCAGTAGCTGCCGCATTGCTCGCCGCTGCAACGCCAGGGGTGCTTCTCGCAAAATCGGGCGATTTAACTTGAGAGGAAGTTGATAATTTACCTGCGGGCTGTCTTCGATTGGAGAGATTGCTCGCTGTAGCAAGTCGCTGGCTGCAAGTTCGAGATATTCTACGTCGGCGCGGAGGAGTTCGGCTGTTTGAGCTAGGGCTTGTTGGGCTTTTGGGTTGAAATGAGTTTCCAAATAAGGCAATAATTCCGATCGAATGCGGTTGCGGGCATATTTGAAGTCTTGATTTGTGGAATCTTCCCAAATCGGTAGTTTTTGCTCTTGACAAAATTGACCTGTTTGCGATCGAGTTATTTCGAGTAAGGGACGAACTAAGTAGATTTTGGATTGGGAATTTTGGATTTTAGATTCGGGATTTTCATCCAGATTTTCCAATCCAAAATCGGCAAGGGGGCGCATCCAGGTGAGTGCAGAAAGTCCGTCGGCGCCGCTACCGCGAATCAGGTTGTAGAGGAGAGTTTCGGCGCGATCGCTGGCTGTGTGGCCTGTCACAATGTAGGGGTAGTTGTGGGCGATCGCAATTTCGGTTAAAGCTTGATATCGCCACTGTCTGGCGGCGGCTTCAGTTTTCGGGGTGTCCGAGGCTGTTTGCAAATAGTAGGATATTCCCCAGTTTTTAGCTAGTTGTTCTACATGATTTGCCGATGCTTCCGAATCAGAACGCCAGCGGTGATCGCAGTGAGCAATTGCTAGATTCCAGCCCCATTTTGGCTGCAAATCGAGCAGTAATTTAATTAAGCACAAAGAATCTTGTCCACCGGATACTGCTACTAACAATGGCTGATTTGAGGGCAATATTTGTCGGTGTAGCAGCGTCCGGTGCAGTTGAGCATGGAGGTGTGTCCAATTGAAAGATTCAGCCATGAGAGCAGTCTTTTTATGAAAAACGGGAAATTATTAGTCATTAGTATGAAGGATGCAGTTATCTGATCCTTAACTCACAACTCTCACTTTCAACTTAAAAAAACTCAAAAATATTCCCCTTCTCTTGTCTCCTAAGTAGTAGCTTAGCTCCACATTCCTAGACTCTGGGGGTGGCTGTCTGGATACCTAGAAACAGGAAAGTTATTACTTATTTGCGTTGAATCACTGACACTTTGTTCATCATTTGTATCAACTTGCTGTGAGTTATCTTCGCTGTAGTTTTGGGTACTATCTAATTCTTCCGAGGCCGCAGGAAGAGCTTTCAGTTCTCTAATCTCAGGTTCGGGATAAAACTCCAGACGCATCCTAAGTTTACCTTTTGTCCAGGATTTGCCAGAACTTAAAATTTCGCAATCCATACCATCCGAGAACAATTTATCTTCAAGCAATCTTGATTGCATGATAGTCGTAAATTCGCTGACTTTGAAGGTACATTGATACATCAAAGCGCTGCCGGGAGCAGACAAAACATCGTCTTCTTTTAGAAATATTTGGGGGTTATCCATATCAATTGTCATTTTAATGAAGGAAGTTCGGCAACGGATTCGCAAGGGCGGATGTAACGGATAGAAGGAAGAAGGAAGAGGATCGATGTGAAGAAGGAATGATATCCTTGACCAACGATCGGTATTGTATGATGTTAAATTTTGTAGGGGCGGGCGATGCCCTGAGCCCTTCGGCTACGCTCAGGATAAACTCCGCCGAAGGGTTCACCAAGAATTGAGCATAATTTACAATCTCATAAACCCGCCCCCGCTTTGATTTATGCTCTTCTTCTGTGGCCCATTGGTGTCTCAGAAATTAGAAAAACCAACCGTAGGAATGTAAACCTTTGCCTAACAGATTAACGCCTAGATAGCAAATCCAAACTACCACAAAACCTGTGGCGGCTAAAATTGCTGGGCTTCTTCCCTGCCAGCCGCGTGTGATGCGGGCGTGGAGGTAGGCAGCAAATACCAACCAAGTAATCAGCGCCCAGGTTTCTTTCGGGTCCCAACTCCAGTACGATCCCCAAGCTTCGTTGGCCCAAACCGCGCCGGCAATAATCCCAATAGTCAGTAAGGGAAATCCTAAACCAATGATGCGATAGCTGATGTTATCAAGAGTTTCTGCTAGATTCAAGCGCTGGGGCGAGAGAAGTTCTACGGTTTGAGTTTGGGCGGTTGATGCAGTTTGAATGGTTGCTAATTCGAGGACTGCGGTGGTGCCCAAACCATTGTTGTTGGAGTTGAAAGATGGTTCGCTGAATGCTAATGCACTGTCGGCGACTGTTTGTGCAATTTGAGCTTCGGGGTTTTGAGCGCGTTGGATGCGGTAGTTGCCGTTGCGGTTGCCGTTGGTGCCGAAGGAACTGCCGGTGAGTTCGACTTTTTGGCCGCGGGTGACGATCAAAAATGCGATCGCCAGTAATGCTCCTACCATTAAAGTCGAGTAACTGAGCATCATGACGCTAACGTGCATCATCAGCCAGTTGGACTTGAGGGCGGGCACTAGGGGCTCTGCGGACTGCATGGTTGCGGGCAGAGTCAGGGCTGCAAAGGCGGAAATTGCCATTGCTACGGGGGATGTGGCTACTCCTACTAAGCGCGATCGACTCATGTTTTCGGCGACTAGGTGGATGGCGGTGATTCCCCAAACTAGGAAAAATAGGGATTCGTAGAGGTTGCTGAGAGGGAAGTAGCCGGCTTCTATCCAGCGAGAACCGAGTAAAGTAGCGATCGACAAATTGGCGACGGCCATCCCTGCGGTTCCTAGGGCCCCCAAGTAGGGAATGCCAGGAAAGGCTGCGCCAACCCAGTAAATGAGCATTGTTGAGAACAAAACGGCAAAGGAGATGTTGTCCAGCCAGTACGACCAGATCCATAAAAATTACTCCGGTAAAGTTTTTACTTATTTTTGCTAACTACTTGATCGTACTGGGGTTCTGGAGTTTTGGGTTCGAGATTTTGAATTTTTTTAGTAATTCTGGGTATGTAAATGACAGCGATGCACTTCGATCGCACGTTAGCGAAGCTTGCAGAAGAGGATCGCCCCCTCGAACTATCGTACAATTTGCCAGTTACCAAGGATTGCCAATCATTCTAAAAGCCGACCAATAATAGGGATGAGAGAAATTTGGAGTAGCCGTGTTTGCCAATTCCGCAGGTAGGGGCAGATTACCAACAGAAGTGTGCAACATCCCGCCTTCAATACGCACGTCTTGGCGCAACATCGCTAGTTGGGCTTGCCTTAAAGCTTCTGTTTTAATCGGAGCACTTTTCAACTGCCCATAAAACTCCGCCATCAATCCCAAACTGCCCTCGTCGCTAACATACCAGAGAGTCGCCAGAGCCGATTTAACCCCGGCTTTCACCGCTAACCCGCCAAAGCCCAATTCGGCATTGCGATCGCCCACAGCAGTCCTGCAAGCGCTCAAAACCAAAAGTTCAACTTGCGGGCTGTGCCAATTCATTTGCCGCAACTGATCCAAACGCAATTTAGTATCCCACAATTGAATAAACGATTGGGTCATATCTCCCGATCGAAATTCGGCGTGAGTAGCCAAGTGAACGATCCCAAAAGGCTGCTGGCGCTGCGATTTCAAATTGCTCAGGGTGAAAGCTTCGTTCAAGAAATACTTGCCGGGCCACTGCTGGGGAGTGATGGTCGATACTTCTATTTCCACTCCAGGTAAAGGACTCATATCTGCAAATTGCGACGCCCCCATTGCCAAAACTTGGGTATTTTTGAAATTGGTGGGGCTGGTATCGGTCAAACTCAAACTCGGCATCGCGCCAACACTGTAACGCTCTATCAGAAAGCCTTTGCCGTCGTGCAGGGCGGCCATCGGTATCGATCGCAACCCTATATCTGAGATAAAAGATAAATTCTGAATGCCTTTGGCTTGCAGTTCTGCTTCGAGTGGCGCTACCAGCCACTGATAGAGCTGCTGAGAAGAGGGCAAATAACTTTTAGTATTGCGCTTTACCGGGTTAGTCAGTTCATCGCGAAATCTCCGAACAGCTTCCATTACCCGGGCGTGAGAGGTTCCAGAGATGCGTACTCGAACGGGCACGCCTTCGGGGGTGATCACCATCAGTTCCAGTTCGTCAGAGGCTTGAATTTGCTGTTCTACGCGCAACAGGGGCGAACTGTTGTAGGGCCGATCGACTGTAGAACCCTTGGGGACAAAGCTCATATAGACGAGAGCTGGTTTAATGCCTGTGGCTTGTGCGACGCGGCGCAGGGTATTTTGGGCATCTGCTAGGGTGGCGATCGTATTTGTTGATGGCAACTTTAGGTAATCGACAAACTCGCTAGTAAATCTGTCCTCTACGGGAAAAATAACGGCGCTGAGGTTGCTTGGCAAATTAGCAACGTCAATATTCGGGGACGCTGGAGGTGAATTGCGCTGTTGCAAGGAATTAGCTAGTTGGCTTTGCTGTTGCAAGCTGGGGGAAAATAAAGGATTTGCGATCGGCTGCTGGCTGACTGCGAGATCCGGTGTTGGTATCGGTGCGAGATCGATCGGCGCGGCAGCAGGCACAACAGGTATCTGGTTGAGTGAAACTGCCGGAGGCGGGACTGTTGCTGGTGCAAGGGTTGGATTTTGAGTAATTGTTGTTGCTGGTAAATTTGATACTACTGGTGCTGGATTTTGAGTAATTGTTGTTGCTGGCAAATTTGATACTACTGGCGCTGGATTTTGAGTAATTGTTGGTGCTGGCAAATTTGATACTACTGGCGCTGGATTTTGAGTAATTGTTGTTGCTGGCAAATTTGATACTACTGGCGCTGGATTTTGAGTAATTGTTGGTGCTGGCAAATTTGATACTACTGGCGCTGGATTTTGAGTAATTGTTGTTGCTGGCAAATTTGATACTACTGGCGCTGGATTTTGAGTAATTGTTGGTGCTGGCAAATTTGATACTACTGGCGCTGGATTTTGAGTAATTGTTGTTGCTGGCAAATTTGATACTACTGGCGCTGGAT
>ENA-OFCX01000331-OFCX01000331.1-metagenomes-genome-assembly--contig:-NODE-331-length-25922-cov-5.234391_pt1 | contig 25922 bp, 20 predicted proteins | sample MGYA00153384_OFCX01 | MGnify analysis MGYA00153384
ACCCCTCCGCATCGGCTGCAGCCCTTGGGCTGGCGGTTTACTTCTCGACCCAGCGTGCACGCACGCTGGCGCATCTGCGTGCGCCGACGCCGCCCTCGCTGATCGCGCCCGAGTTCCAGGCCGTGATCGGCGACATTGGCCGTGAGCTCGACGATCTGCCTCTGCGAAAGCCATGAAACGACTCCTGCTCCTTGTCGGCATCGCGTGGTCGGGTTTGCTGCATGCCCAACCTGCGCCTTTCGGCCTGTCCGTGGATCGCAACAATGTGCGGGTCCAGCAGCCCGTCAAGGTGCTGTTCAACTATGGCTCCGAGGGCCTCTGGTGCGGGCTGCGCATCGACCTGGGCGATGGCGACGTGCGCGACCTTCTGCTTGACGGCCTCCCATTGACCCTGACCAAGCAATACGCTGCTGCGGGGCGCTATGTACTGCGTGCTCAAGGCCACTTCGTGGCGCGCGGCATTCAGTCGGCGCCCGGCTGCGGCGTCGCAGCGCGCTCGCTGACGGTCGTGGTCGGCGAAAGGGCAGTCGACGCGCCCGACCCTGGCTCCGTCGCAGGCAGCAAAGGAGAGGAAGGCCAGCGCGAGGCCCAACGCGAGCGGGAAAAGGCGGACGCGGAAGCAGCGCGCGAGCAGCGAAAGCGCGACGCCGAACTGGCCCGTGAACGTGGCAAGCGCGAGCGAGAACTTCGACGTGAGACGCCGGACAGCGATGCGCGCGATGCCCGCGATGCGACCGTTACGGCGCCCGTGCCTCCGGCAACGCTGCCTCGCAGTCCCGCGCCTGCGTCGGGCAAGCCGCGCGACGTCACGCTCAGAGTCTTCTGATGCAAGTGCTGGCCGCGCGCGATACAGGGCAGTCCGTGGCTCGCCGCGACCTGTCCGCGGTCGGGGAATTCCTGCTGCTCTTACTGGTGCTCGCCGCGCTCGTCTGGCAGTTCCAGGGCTTGGGTGCCGGCGCCGCCGATGCGCCCGACGACGACCGCTACGGGCTCGACCGGGCGCTGCAGACCGCGCCGTTGGTCGGCTACGGCCAGGCGCAGGTGGCCACGCTGTGCCACACGGCCAGCCTGCCGCCGCGCCTGCGCTGGCGCTGGGACAGCGCGTGCGCAGGCACCCGCGCCGACCAGGCTGGTGCGCTAGCCGCCCTGCCCTCAGCGCTGCAGGCCGATCAAGCCGCTCTGCAACAGGCCATCGTGGCAGGCGCGGCAGAACGTCTGTCGCGGGTGGCGCCGCTGGCCAAGAGCCTGGCCGAAGGCGTGTTGCCCGGTGCCGAGCAGTCCCGTCTGGCAGACACCGCTCGCGAACTGAGTGTGTACCGCTCGCGCTACCAACTCGGCGCTGATCCGGCTGCCGGCTCTCTGCCGCTGGCTTGCGCCTGGGCCGAATCGATCGCCGTCTTCAAGCGCGCCGACAGCGAAGCCGGACGCACCGTCGCGCTGGCGAACCAGCTCGCGATCGTGCGCGGTGCGGCAGCCCGCCTGTGGTGGCCGGCCACCGGTGCGGCGCTTGAATGGTCAGCAAGCACCGCGCCCGAATGCCGAGCCCTGGGTACGCCGCAGCGGGCGATGGCGCTGGCCGCCGATTTGGCCCAGCAGGTGCGCAACGGCGAGCGGCTGGCGCACAAGTCCGTCGCGATGCAGCGCCTGACGCAGCGCGCGCCCTGGCTGCTGGTCGCCTGGTCGCTGCTGACGTGGGCGCTGGTGTCACTGGCACGCCGCACGCGCCGGCCGCTGCGCTTTCTTCCGCTGGCCTTGCTGGCGTGGTCGGCGATGGGCGCCGCGTCCGGCCTGGCCCAGCCCGATGCGGGTGCGCCGGTTCCCTGGTGGGTCTGGGCGGCGATGGCGGCGATCGGGGTTGCGATCGGGGTCGCCGCGCGATCGCCGCGGCTCGAACGTTTCGCGCTGTTCGCGCCGTGCGCCCCGCAACGCAGCGTGCTGTTTTTCGGCTTGCCCCTGGCCGTGTTCTTCATCGGCGTCGGTTGGTGGCTGGTGTTCGACCTGGCGCTGAACGGCCACGTGCTGAACCGCTACATCGCGCTGCGCCACGGCCTCGCGGTGTTCGCAGCGATGGTGCTGCTGTCGACCTTGCCGGCGCTGTCGCAGGGCATCGCGACGCTGTGGGTGCGCTGGGCCAGCCTGGTCACCAACGCGCTGCGCCCCAGCGCGGGCAGCGGCCCGCGCGCCTGGTTGCGCCCGGTGCTGCTGTGGCTGCTTTATGCCGCCGTGGTGCTCGGTTTTGCGCTGCTGACAACCGGCTGGCGCCAGCTCACCGGCGAGCTGCTGCCCTTGCTGCTGCTGCTCGGCGTGTCGTGGTTCTTTCTGCTGCGCGGCGCACTCTGGACGCGCCCGCAAAACGGCGGTGCGGGCTGGCTCGCGACCTCGATGCTGCCGCTGCTGGTGCACGTGGCCGTGGTCTTCGCGGCCTTGATCTTGACCGACGACCTCGGCCCGATGCTCGTGGTCCTGTTCGCCTCGGCCATCTACGCCGGCGCCTTTGCGGCGCAGGGCTTGCTCGGCCGCGGCGCGCGCTGGCCGCTGGCGGCGGGCATCGGCCTGCTGTCCACCGTGCTGTTGGCGGGCACATTGCTCGGGGGCCTTTTGGTCTTCTCCAAACTGCCGGGCACGGGCGCCGAGCGGGTGGCTGCGCGAATCGACAGCGTCGTCAACCCGTTCTCGGCCGAGAACGATCAACTGGCCCACGTGCTGTGGCTGGGCCAGCACACGCCGCCGAACGGCTACGGGTTGGGGGCGGTGCCCTGGTGCGGCACTTCAGCGTCCGCAGGCTGCCCAGGCATTCCCGCCCAGGCGCAAAGCGACTACAGCTTTGCGGTGCTGCACGCCGTGACCGGCAATGCCGCGAGCTTCGGCCTGCTGGCCGCCTACCTGCTTTGGATCGGACTGCTGGCGGTGCGCCAGGCGGCGCAGACCCGCGGCTGTTTAAGCCCGGGGACAATCGGCGCCTCGCAGAGCGCCTGGCTGGCCTGGTTGTGCGTGTGCTGGGCGGTGTTGACGATGGTGCAGACGATGGTCACGGTGGCCGGCAACCTCGGCGCGTTGCCGCTCACCGGCGTGACCTGGCCGTTCGTCAGCTTCGGCCTGTGGTCGCTGTTGCGCAACACGCTGGTGCTCGGCCTCGTGATGAATCGCCCGGAGATTGCCGAATGAGTCAACCGTCGAACTCGCCGATCGACAGCGCCGCGCCGGTGATCCGCCAGGTCGCGCTGATCATGCTGGCGCTGTGCCTGATGGTGCCGGCAACGCTCTACCTGCGCGCGCAGCGTGCCACCGAGCGCCTGCACGAACCGGTCAAGACCCGCGCAGCGCTGGACACGCTGCTGGCCGCCATCGCGCCCGCCAACCAGCCACCCGCCGCGATGCCGGATGCCACCGCGCTCGCGGCGCTGTTGCCGCAGTGTGCCGGCCTGCCGACCTACCAGGGCCTTGGGTTCATGGACGACGTGGCGGAGCAACTGGGGATGCTCGATCGCCAACTCGAAGGCCTGACGGCCGTCGACGGCCTGCGCAATGCGCCGCTGCGTCGGCGTTACCAGCTTCAGGCCGCGGCCTGGGCGCAGGGCATGGCGGACGGCAAGGTCGACTGCCAGCAGGCGGCGCAAGCGCTGCGGTTGGTCGCCGGGCCGCGCGGCGCGACGTTGCTGGCGCAAGCGCAATGGTCGGAACTTCAACGCGGCAGCGCAGCGCAGGCCGCGGTGCGCCTGGCCACCAACAGCCTGGCGCAGGCCGACCCGTGGCGCGGCTGGCCAGGCTGCATCTGGATCGGCGGGCTGCTGCCGGGCAGCACGGCCTACCACCTGTCGCCGGCCGGCCGGGCCGGCTGGAGCCGCGAACTCTGCGAACAGCCGGGCTTTCGACCCGCGAACGCCGCGAACGTTGTCGCGGCGCGTGCTGCACGCGGCGATTCGACACCGGCCGCCGCCGATCCGGCGTGGTCGATCCCCAACGACCTCGGCGCCTTGATCGGCGAGCTGGATGCGCTGCGCCGGCCGCTCGGTCGGCTCTACCGTGACTACGCTGACACACTGCCGGCGGGCGCCAATCGCGCCACGGTCGGGCGTAACGAGGTCGACGTGGGCTTCAACCTGCAACTCACCGTCGAGCCGCGCATCCAGGCCATCGCGCAGCGCATCGCCGCGTGCTACACCGGCCAAATCGCCGCCTGCGACCAGGCTGGCATCGCATTGGACCAAGTCGGCACGGCGCAAGGCGCGGGCGCTGCATCGATGTGGGAACGTGCGGCGACGCGCATGACGGCGGTCGCGGTGATCGACGTGGCCAGCGGCCGCATCGAGGCCCTGGCCAGCGCTCACACGCCTTGTTATGCGCAGGAGAACGACGGCCCGTTTCGCGACGCGGGCTGCCTGCCGCTGTGGACCGAACCGCGACGCCGCCCCGATGCCTTGCTGAACCACGCGGTGTTCACCGACTACCTGCCCGGCTCGACGATCAAGCCCATCCTGGCATCGGTGTTCTTCGAAGACGCAAGCAGCAACGTCGAGCAGTTGTCGAGCTGGCTCGCCACCTCCAACACCGACCGCTTCAACGACGCGTTGTTCTGTGTCGGCTCTAGCCCGGGCAAAGCCTGCGACCGCCCGGCCCGGGTGCAGCAGCGCGCCGCCGACCTGGGCTGGAACGCCGACTGTTCGGCGCGGCCCAGTCGTCGCTGTGCGCGTGCAGACATTTTGTTCGGACGCCTCCTCAGCGCCCGGCTGGCCGACGATGCGGCCGCGACCGCCGGTTTGCCCGCTGCAGCGCCGCTGCAGCAGGCGGCGCTGATCGGGCGCTTGCTCGTGGCTGCGCCGGCGGCCGGCGGCGGCGAGCGCCTGATGCCGCTGCCGGTGATCGACCCGGCCGACGCCGCGTCGTGCCGCGACACGAAGGGTGGTTGGCATGCGGCGAACTGCAGTTCGAGCGCACTGAAGCCGCTGGTCAACGAGGCTGCAGGCCAGGGACAGGCGCGCAGCACCGCGCTCGGCGTGGCAGCGATGCTGGCGCGGCTGACCGCAGCCGCGAACGGGCTGCAAACCGTGCGCCGCCCGCATCTGGTGGAGCGCATCACGGATGCGTCGGGCAAGCCCATAGCGACGGCCGCGACGCGCAGCGCCGACGATGCCGCGGTGCCGCTGGCCCAACCCGAACCCACCGTGGTCACCGCCGACAGCGCGCAGAAGGTGCTGAGCGGCCTCGCCCGCGGCAGCGGCCCGGGCGGCACCGGCAACCTGATTTGCAAGCACGTGTTCGGCACCCGCTGCACGCAGGCCGGCACGCGCCTGGCCGGCAAGACGGGCACACCCAGCTTCGGCTTCGATCGTCTCAGCCTGACGCAGGCACGCCAGCGCTGCCGCGCCAATCCGCGCGATGAGGGCTGTCTGCAAAAGCCGGTGAAGCTCTATGTCGCTGCGGTCAAATCGGGGGCCGACCGCCAAGGCCGCTACGACAAGGTCATCGCGGTGATGAGCGAACGAAACTGGACGCTGGCAAGCCCGAAACTGCCCGCCGCCGCGCGTGAGCGCGTGCACGGCGGCACCAACGATCTGAACAACGTCTCGACCGAGATCGCGATGCGCATCGTCGACTCGGCTTGGCTGTCCAAAGCCGCGAAACCCGAATGAGGGACCTGCCCAGCCGACCTCGGCGGGATGCAGCGAATTGCCATGGCCAGCGGCCGGAGCAGAAGCTTTGGACTTTGTGTGAGCCCACGGCCGCGAAGCCTTGGATTTCCGACGGGTGGTGGTCGTCATTTGACGACGCGCGTCCTGCTTGTGCCACCCCGCACTGCGCGCTCCTCGCCGGAAGGAGGCGCTTTGGGGGCGACGATTTGGGGGCTTCACAGTGAGGAGATTCGCCAGATCACAATGCGCCGACCTCAGCTTCCTGCCGGTGTCCCCGATGAAACGAATGCTGACTCTGCTGCTGTGCAGCCTGGCACTTGCCGCCTGCGACCGGCAGCGCATCGACAAGCTGGAGCCCGGTGTCTCGGTCGAAGCCGATGTTCGGCAGCAGTTCGGCGAGCCTGCGCAGATCACCGAGAAGGCCGACGGCTCGAGGATCTTCGAATACCCGCGCCAGCCCGAAGGCTCCACCAATTACTTCATCACGCTGGACGCCGATGGCAAGTTCCAGGCGATCCGGCAGGCGCTGACCCCGGCCACCTTCGCCAAGGTCGAGCCCGGCATGGACCAGTCCGAGGTGCGCCGCCTGCTCGGCAGGCCGGCCAGCATGCAGCGTTTTGCGATGAAGCCCGACGAGGAGGTGTGGGACTGGCGATTCCTCGACGGCCAGCAGAAGAAGGTGTTCACCGTGACCTTCAACCGCGAACATCGCGTGCAAACCAGCGCGACCGCCGACGACCCGCGATAGACGCCAGGCGGCGGTCAGTGAGCCGTCGCGCTTGCACCGGCAACTCCATGCGCGGAGGCACTCGCCTCAAGCCATGCGCGCCAACACCCGCCAGCCACAGCGGCGCGGTCATCACGAAGCCAGAGGTCGACAGCACGATCGTCGTCGGGCCTCTTTTTCATGCCAGCGTTAGCGCTGCGCAAAGATCAGCGCATTGCTGCTGGTGGGCAGCGGAGCCATCAGCGCGATCAACGGTGGCGCCAAGCTGCCCAGGCCGGGGCTATGAAGCTTCAGGTGTGGGCCGGTACGGCCAGGTCAGGTGACAGCGGAGCGGTCGATGGCGCATCGCCCTGCAGACTTCCGGAGGCCTGCGACCGGACTCACTCGCATACCGGCCGTTCGGTACGGGACTGGCCACGAGTTCTGACGACCGCTTTGTGGCACTCAGCGTGAATTCGCCCGCCGAAGTCAAGCGACCGCAATGGCTGCACTGCTGCCATTCAGGTCGGCGAGGTGGGCGACCGCAGTGGGTCGATTTAAGCCAGTCGTGGATACAAAGTGAGCGGCGTGAACGCGACTGCTGATTTGAGGAGACGGACAGCCCCTGTAATGTCAAATGCTTCAGACCAAGCAGTCAGCCACAAATTAGTGTCTCGTACCAGTTGGCTTTTACAGGAGCTAAATGGGCGTTCGCGCACCGGGGGAGGAGGCGGCTAAAAACTTTGGCGCGCTCGGACTGGAAACCGTCCGGTTCCCGTTGATTCATTGCTATTGCCCGAATCGCCGGGAAATTGAAGTTCTGGGATGCCGTAGTGCGCGCGCGACGGAACGAAAAGGCGCAATGGGGCGGGGGCGGGCAAAACCTTGAGCGTTTCAAACCGGAAACCGCTCGGTTCCGATCGAATTGCTAACTTTCCATTTTTTCCCCTTTTTTTGGTTGGACTCCAGTGCGACGACTGGCCGCAAACCCGGATGGCAATTTAAAAACGGGGAACAAACCGGGGAACAAAGTTCAAATCTGGAGCCGGGAAAGCCCTTATTACCGGGCTACGGGCTGATCAGTGTGGTTCCTGTCGGGCCACCAGATTTGTTTCGCGCAGCGCCACAAGTCATCAGAAGTCGTGAGTCGATCGCCGGCAGACCTCATCACCCCGGCATCACCCCGGTATCCAGGGCGCCGCACGCGCACTCCCCCAAGTAAGCCAGTCGCTCGCGCCGCGGGTTGGAGCGTTTCAGCCCACACCGCCGGCCACCGGCCGGGTCATGACGGCAACGGCAGAGCCACTGGCAGGCCTCGTCCCGGCGAGTTCAGCAGCCTCGCGCAGACCGATCTCAATGCTTCCCCCTAGTTCAAGGGGTGTCCGGTGGCGATGCTGAACCTACGATGCATCTGGCATGTCGGTGAGTCGCGCACATTGGCGGCCGCTTGACCGGTGATTGAAAAGGGAGCGTACCGTGACGACGAACAGGATGGTCTGGCGCATGACCGCCGCGGCGCCGAAAGGCGAGTGGGTGGTTCCCAACAGCAAGTCGATAGCAGCGCCAGCGCTGCCGCCCGATGCCGAACTGCCGGAGGTATCGAATGGAGGCTGGGCGATGTCGTCGTTTGACCTGCTCAGCGGCGTGGACGTCAGCGAAGACTCCGACACGGTGCCGGCAGAGCTCTACGACGAGTTGTTTCCTCGCAAATGACAAGCGCTGGCGCGGGCGCCGCTACTGCCACTTCCAGGTCCAGATCACGTCGAGCGAGTTGTCCAGCCCCGACTGGGCGCGCAGCGTGAACCGTTGTGCGATGCGGTAGATCAGCTGCCAAGTGCCTTCGGTGGCGTTCAGTCCGCGTTCGTAGCCGACGTACCAGCGCTCGGACAATTGCTTGCCCAGGGAGATCACGGTTTCGCGAACTTCGCCGTCGGTCTGACGCAGCGACACCTCGTCCAGGCCGATCGAACGGATCAGCTGGTCGGTCCGGCTGACGCCGTCGCCCGCCAGCAGCGCCATCGCAGCTTGCTGCAAGACGGCCGTGTCAGCGCGCGACAGACCTTCCGGCGCCCGTCCCAGCACCAGCCAGGACAGCTTGTCGGTGTCGCTCATCTCGGGCTCGCTGAAGAGCCGCACGCGCGGCGCCTGCGCGGTGCCGCGCACGGTCACACCGACCCGGATGTCCAGCTTGGGACGGATCGCCTCGATGTCCAGTCGCGGGCTGTCGACCGGTCCGCTGAAGATCAGCACACCGCGTTCGATCTCGAGCTTCTGGCCGTATGCGGCGTAGTTGCCGCCGTCGGTGCGCACGGCGCCATTGATCGCCAGCCGGCCACCCGGAGCCGTCAGACGCAAATCGCCGCGCAAGCCGGTGTCGAGGCCGCGCCCGCGCAGGCGCAGGCGCTGGCCCAGATCGACCTGCAGGTCCATTCGCACGGCCCGCGGCGGGCGGGCCGCGGGCGCGCTCGGCGGCGCCTCTTTGCCCCTGCGTCCCACCACCACGACGTCGTCGGCCAGGCGCGGCGCGTCGTTGCGGGTGATGTCGAACAGGCCCTCGTCGATGTCGAACCGGCCGTCAAGCTGCAGGCTGGTGGCGTCGAGCTTCAGCTGGGCCGAGCCGGTGGTGACGATGCGCCGGTCGACCCGGCCCAGCAGCGTGAATTTGTCGGCCACCAGCTTCAGGTTTGCCTGCGGTGTGGCGCCCAGGCTGGCGTTGCCCTCGAGCCGCACGCGGCCAGTGCCGCCGCGCGCCTCAAAGCGTTCGATGCGCGCGCTCGCGCCCTGCAGCGCGACGAGCACCTCGCCCTGCTGCAGGCTGACGCCTTCGAGCAGGTTGCGCACGGTGATGTCGCTGCCGCGTACCTCGCCGGTGTATTCCGGGGCGCCGAAGGTGCCGCCGATGGTCGCGCCGGTGTGCAGCGAGCCGCCCAGCCGCCAGCCCGATGGCACCCAACCGCCCCAAGCCCCGAGGTTGGTGACCCGCGCTTCCAGCACGCCCTGGATCGGCGTGCTGGAGGGCGGCCAGTACGCATCGGCGGCCACGTTCGCGGTCACGGCACCGGCGGCCACGCCGAGCGATTCGCCGGCCAGCGCCTGCGTGAAAGCCCAGCGTCCGTCGCGCGCATTCAGGGCCAGCCGGAGATCGGTCAGTCCGAGCTTTTGCGTGCCGGCCTCGTCGGTCACGCTGAGGTCGCCGCCGGCCCGCTCGAGCACGATGTCGGCATTGAAGCTGCCGGCGCTGCGGACCTTGACCGTGCCCTTGACGCTCAGGTCGCCGCCCCAGCCGAACGCCGGCTGCACACGCGCCAGCAGCGGCGCCACCGCAAGTGCCTCCATGTCGGCCTGCAGGTCCAGCGTCGCGCGTCCGGCCGGGCTGTCGCCCTGCCATGCCAGGCGGTCCCAACGCAGCCGCGCCCCGAACAACTCTGCGTGGCCGGTGTTGACAGCCACACTGTGCGCGGCCGTGCCGTTGCCCAACTGCAGCGCGACCGCGAGGTCTTGCGTGCGCAGCCAGACCGGCGCCGCGGCGCCGTCCGATGCATTGCCGCGCACGTCGAGACTTTGCAGTGTGCCGCGCCATGCCCACGGCAGCGGGCTGGGAGTGCCGCGTGGCCACGGCCCGGACAATTCACCGCGCGCTTGCAGCTCGAGCCGGCTTTGCGTGGCACCGGTGACACCCTCGCCCTGCAGGGTTTCGGCCCAGCTTGGCGGCACGGCACGGGCTGTCGCCTGCAGGTTGATGCGGTGCTCGCGCGGACTGCCCGACAACTGCAGTTGCGCGCGTTCCAGCACCTGGGTGCCGCGCCGTGCCTCGGTCACACGGGCCTGCAATTGCAGCGCGTCGTCGGGGCCGCTGCCGAGCTGCCAGGTGGCATCGCCGCGGGCCAGGCTCAGGCCGGCAGCGCCGAGGCCGACGGCGTCCAGGCGACCCTGCGTCTGAATGGCTGGCCATCGACCGTCGACACGCACCTGACCGGTCACGGCACCGGTCGGGTGGTCGTACGGGTCGGGCAGCCCGAGCAGTCGCAGCAGTGGTTGCAACTTCGCCAACGCCGGCATGTTCAGGTCGATAGTCCAGCGGTCCTTGGCGCCGCTTGGGCCGATATCGATCTGACCGTCGGCCTTGACCAGGTTGGAAGCCGCCGCCAGCATGAGTTGCACGCCGACGGGTTGACCGCCCGGGTGGCGCAGCGCCAGTTCGCCGCGCAACGGCACGCCGGCCAGCAGGCTGTCGGACAGGTTCATCGCTGCCGAACCCTCGATGGTGAGCAGGCCCGTGAGCAGGCTTTGCGATGGCAGCGGCGAGCTCAGGGCGAGCGGCAGCGTGATGTCGGCGCTGGCCGTGCCCGTGACCCGATGCGGGCCGTCGCCGAGCAGCGGTTGCAGCGCGCCCGGAAACCACAGCAACGGGTCGAACGCGCGAAAGGCGGCCAGCGTCTTGATCTGCCAGGGTGCGTTGTCGCGCTGGCGCCTGGCCACGCCCGACAGCTGCGCACTGGCCGCACCAGCGCTGGCCTGCAAATCGCGCACGTCGATGCGGAGCGCGCTGATCGCTGCGTCGACGCGCACCTGTACCGCGCGTCCGGCCGGCTCGCGCCGGGCCGGGGCGCGCGCCGTCGATGCGCCTCGCGCCGCCGGTAGAGCCGCGGACCCCGCGGCCGGCAGTTGGCCGGTCAGATCGGCACGCAGCTCCAGCGGCACCGACGCGTCGGCGCGCCCGGTCATGCTCAGCGGGCCGCTCAGCGTGACGGCCGGCAACCGGCGGTCCAGTGCCGCGGGCTGCAGGCCGGCCAGCCGCACCGCGAGGGCGTAGCGACCGGCGTCCCAGTTTCCGCTGCCCTGCACCGAGCCGGCGTCGCGACCACCCGCAGCCAGCGTGGCGTCGAAGGCCGTGATGTCGAAACGGTCGGGCCGGTCCGGGCGTCCCTGCACGGTGAGCTCGACCGTGCGCAGCGGCAGGCGCCGCTCGTCCCAGCGGCCTGGGCGCGCATTGCGCAGGCTGGCGGTGGCCGACAGGCCGCGCTGCGTGCCGTCGGTCGGTGTGATGTTCACCTGGCCGGTGAGCGCGGTCGCCGGCGCGTCGGTCAACAGCGCCGACAGATCGAGCGCTTCGGTGCGCAGGTCGAGTCGCGGCAATGGCCAGGGGTCGAGCAGCGCCACCGTGGCACTGCCGTCCAGGCTCTGATCCTGTGCCCGCAGCGCGGCCTGCGCCTCGAATCTCGACAGCGGCCCCTTGGCCTGCAGCTGCGCGCGCCAGCCGGCCCGCAGCGACTGCGCCCACGGCGGCAGCACCAGCGTGGACGCGCTGTCGGTGGAAGGCGCCTGCGTGGCCTCGAGCTGCAGGTCCAGCGGCAGGGGCGCGCGGGTTCCGATCTGCGCCCGTCCACTCAGCTGCAGCGGGCCAACCTGCAGGCTGAGCCGTTCCAGCCGGTGCTCACTGCCGCCCGCCGCGCCCAGGGTCAGGTGCGCCTGCAGCTGTTGCAACGGCAGCCCCTGCTCGTTCGACAGCACCAGCGTGCCAATGCGCAGCTTCTGCACCTCCAGCTCGAGCGGCAATTGCAGGCTGTCGGGCAATTTGGCCGGCCCGTCGCCGGGCGCGAAGTTCAATGTCACGCGCTCGGCCGACAGTTCGGCCAGCGCGAGCCCGAACCACGACTGCGGATCGCGCGTGAAGCGCAGACGCGGCGAGGCCCACTGCACCACGTCGAGCTCGATCCGGTTGTCGCGGGCGGCGCCTTCGTCACGCACGTGCACGATGATCTTGCGGGCGCTGAAGCGCCCCAGCAACCGGCCGCTGGGCGACTGCACCTCGATCTGCGGCTGCAGCTGGCTCAGCGTCCATGCGCTGCCCGGTTCGGTGCCCAACGCCCAGCCCAGGGCACCGATCAGACCCACCGGCACGGCCAGTCCCACCAGCCAAAGCGCCCAGCCCCATCCCGGTCGCCCGCGGCGCCGGCGCGGCCGGGCAATCGACACTTCTGCCGACGCGGAGTCGGCAGCGCTGCCCGGTGGCGCGTCGGACACGGGCGCCGTGTCGGCCGCCGTCGCGCCGGCTTCGGTGGCGCCGCGACCACTGCGCGTGGCCGGGTCCGGATCCGTCGGGGGTGCGCTCGGCGGTGTCGGTGCGGTCATGCGGACTGCTTCAAAACGAGATGCCCACACTGAAATGCAGGCGGAAGGCACGCACCGCTTCGCCGTAAGCCAGGTCCAGCCGCAGCGGACCGACAGGGCTGCGATAGCGCAGGCCCACGCCCAGACCCACCGACGGGCTCAGCTCGCTCCAGGTGTCGGCCGCGTCGCCGGCGTCGACGAATCCGGCCAGCCAGATCTCCGGCCGGCCCGGCCAGGGATGCGCCAGTTCGGCACTGCCGGTCAGCAGCGTCCTGCCGCTGACCGTCACGCCGTTGACTTTGGGACCGAGGCTGCGCAAATCGTAGCCTCGCACCGAGTCGTCGCCGCCGGCGCGAAACAGCAGCGGATCGGGCAGCCCGGTGCCGTTGCGGACGAACACGTGTCCGACCTCGAGCCTGCCGGTGGCATGCCAGTTGTTGCCCAGCGGGGTGTATTGCGTGAGCCGCGTGTAGCCGCGCGAGAACGGCCCCCGGCCGGTGACCTGTGAATCGGCCACGCCGAGCGCCACCTGCGCATTGGCGGTCAAACCTTCGGTGGGCAGCAACACGCTGTCCACGTTGCGCCAGATCCACTGGTAGTTTCCCGACAGCGACTGGCTGTTGACCGTGCCGTTGTCGTTGCGAGTGGTCGACAGCAGCGCCTCGGCAAAAATCAGCCGATCGATGCGTTCGCTCTCCAGCGAACGACCGATGCGCAGGCGCGACGCGTTTTCCACCGACCCGGCGGCCTCCAGCCGCGATACCGCGCCTGCCAGCAAGTGGCGGTAGCCGCCTCGCAGAGGGTGCGAGGTCAGGTCGCCTTCCCAAGATTGCTCGTCGCGGCCGAGCTGGAGCTTGTTCCTGGCGCCCCAGTAGTTGCCGAAGAATTCGCGACCGAAGACGCGCCGGTGCCGGTGTTCGACCGAGATGCGCTGCCCGGTTCGATCGCTGAAGCCCGCGCCCAGCGTGGCTTCCTGCAGCGGCAATTCGCGCAGCCGCACCAGCACCGGGGCCGCGTTCGCCGTCGCAGGGTCGGGGTCGAGCTCGACCGACACGCTCTGGAACAGGTTGGCGGTGCGCAGCCGCTCCTGAAAATCCAACAGCAGCTTTTCGGAGTAGGGCTGACCGGTGGCAAACGGCGCCAGGTTGTACACCGTGGTGACCGAATAGCGGTCGATGCCTTCGATGCGCAGTTCACCGAGGTGGTAGAGCGGGCCGCTGTCGAGCGTGCCGTCGATCGCGACGCTGCCGGTCGAGGCGTCGACCCGCGCTTCGGTGGCCAGCCAGTTCGCAGCCGGGTAGCCGTCGGCCCGCAACCGTGCCAGGCTCTGCGTCTTGGATTCGTCCCAGGCCGACTGCCGGAACGGCGCGCCGCGCGCCAGCGGCCAACGCTTCTCGATCAATTCCAGTGTGGTGTGGCTGGTGGCGTCGTCTGCATCCAGCCGCCGGCGCAGTTCGCCCTGCACGTGCAGCGTCCAGTCGGTCACCCGAGCCTGCAGTCCCGGCGTGACCCTCAGGAGCACCTGCGGCAGGCCGGCCCCGCGGGTGTCACGTTCGACGGTGGTGGTGGCGTCGAAATAGCCTTCGGTTTCCAGCAATGCCCGCACCTGCGCGGGCGCTGCCGCGACCAGCCGGTCGAGCTCCGACGGCGTGATGGCATCGGCCTCGGTGACGTTTTGAAAGCGGGCCAGGTCGAGATAGTTGCGCAGCAGCGGGCGCAGGTCGTCGGGCGCCTGGATGTCGAGCTGATACACCGGCCGGCTGGGCAGCCCGCTGGCGTCGCCGGTCGCGCCGGGGAGGCGCGACGACGGCAACCACGAGGCGCACCCGCCCAGCGCGGACAGCAGCGCCAACGCTGCGACGGTCCGACCGACCCGGCTCATTTGCCGAGCATGCGCATGGCCGCTTCGAGGCCCTGCAAGGTCAGCGGATACATGCGCTGGTTCATCAGCTGCTGCATCACGGCAATGCTTTGACGATAGCCCCACAGCCCTTGCGGCTCGGGGTTGATCCAGGCGAACTTCGGGAAGGCGTAGGTCAATCGCTGCAGCCATTCGGCACCGGCTTCCTCGTTGTTGTATTCGACGCTGCCGCCGGGCTGCAGGATCTCGTAGGGACTCATCGTCGCGTCGCCGACGAAGATCAGCTTGTAGTCCTTGTTGTACTGGCGGATCACGTCACGGGTGCTGAATTTTTCGCTGTAGCGGCGCCGGTTGTCCTTCCACATGAAGTCGTAGACGCAGTTGTGAAAGTAGTAGAACTCGAGGTGCTTGAACTCGGACCTGGCCGCGCTGAACAACTCCTCGACACGGTGGATGTGCTCGTCCATCGTGCCGCCGACGTCCATCAGCAGCAGTACCTTCACCTTGTTATGGCGCTCCGGCACCATCTTGATGTCGAGCCAGCCGGCATTGGCGGCTGTGCTGCGGATCGTGTCGTCCAGATCGAGTTCGTCGGCCGAGCCTTCGCGGGCGAAGCGGCGCAGCCGGCGCAGCGCCATCTTGATGTTGCGCGGGCCGAGCTCGGCGTTGGCGTCGTAATCCTTGAACCGTCGCTGATCCCAGACCTTGACAGCGCTTCGGTGGCGGCTCTTGTCCTGGCCGATGCGGATGCCCTGCGGGTTGTAGCCATGGGCACCGAACGGGCTGGTGCCGCCGGTGCCGATCATCTTGCTGCCGCCTTCGTGGCGCTCCTTCTGCTCTTCGAACCGCTTCTTGAGCGTGGCCATCAATTCGTCCCAGCCCATCTGCTTGATCGCTGCCTTGTCGGCTGCGCTGAGCTCGAGCTCGAACTTCTTTTGCAGCCAATCGAGCGGGATGTCCTGCGTGAAATCGGTCAGCAATTCGACACCCTTGAAGTAGGCCGCGAAGGCACGGTCGAACTTGTCGTACAGCGCCTCGTCCTTCACCAGCGTGGCGCGCGCCAGCACGTAAAACTGATCGACCGAGCTGTCGATCACGCCGGCGTGAATGGCCTCGAGCAGCATCAGGTACTCCTTGACCGAGACCTTCAGCTTGGCGGCGCGCAGGGTGTAGAAGAAATTGATCAGCATGTCAGCTCTTTGCTCCCAGCGCAGAGGCGACGGGTGCTTCAACCTATTTTGACGGCGTTGGCCGCGAAGGCGCTGACCGACATCGTCAGCGCGGCTTGTCCAGTTGCCAGCGCAGGTGGGCGCGCACGGTCGGCCACTCGCTTTCGACGATGCTGTACGCGGCGGTGTCGCGCAACGTGCCGTTGGCGGCGCGCTGATGGTTGCGCAGGATGCCGTCCAGCGATGCGCCCAGCCGCTCGATCGCCTGCCGGCTCTGCTGGTTCAGCCGGTGCGTGCGGAATTCGACCGCGATGCATTCAAGCGTCTCGAATGCGTGCGTCAGCAGCAGCAGCTTGCACTGGGTGTTGACGGGCCCGCGCTGCGCGCTGCGGGCGGTCCAGGTCGAGCCGATCTCGACCCGCCGGTGCACCGCATCGACATTCATGAAGGTGGTCATGCCGACCGGCGTGCCGCTGGCATCCAGCGTGGTGAATGCCAGCATTGAGCCGACCGCCTGCAGCTGCAGGCGCCGCTCGATCTCGGCGGCCATGTCCTCGGGCGACGGCACGGTCGTGTACCAGAGCTTCCAAAGCCCACCATCGCGCGTGGCACGGCACAGCGCGTCGTGGTGGCTGGCGGCCAGCGGTTCGAGCGTGGCGTGCGGGCCGACCAAGCGCACCGGCGCCAGCCAGGCCGGCGCGGTAGTCATCAACCCGGTGCCTTCAACGGTTGTGGCGCTGCATGAAGACCAGCTTCTCGAACAGCGACACGTCCTGCTCGTTCTTGAGCAACGCACCCACCAGCGGAGGCACGGCGACCTTGTCGTCCTGGCTCTGCAGCGCCTCGAGGGAGATGTCTTCGGCCACCAGCAGCTTGAGCCAGTCGAGCAGTTCGCTGGTGGACGGCTTTTTCTTCAGGCCGGGCAGGTTGCGCACCTCGTAGAAATTCTTCAGTGCCGCGCTCAGCAGCGTCTTCTTGAGCCCGGGAAAGTGCACGTCGACGATGCTTTGCATCGTCTGTGCGTCCGGGAACTGGATGTAGTGGAAGAAGCAGCGGCGCAGGAACGCATCCGGCAGCTCTTTTTCGTTGTTCGACGTGATGAACACCAGTGGGCGATGCACGGCACGAACCAGCTCGCGCGTCTCGTAGCAATAAAACTCCATGCGGTCGATCTCGCGCAGCAAGTCGTTCGGAAACTCGATGTCGGCCTTGTCGATTTCGTCGATCAGCAAAGCCACCGGCTGCTCGGCCGTGAACGCTTGCCACAGCACGCCGCGCACGATGTAGTTGTGGATGTCGCGCACCCGTTCGCCGCCGTCGACGTCGGCCATCTGGCTGTCGCGCAGCCGGCTCACCGCGTCGTACTCGTACAGCCCCTGTTGCGCCTTGGTGGTGCTCTTGACATGCCATTGCAGCAGCGGCATGCCGAGCGCCAGCGCCACCTCTTCGGCCAGCATCGTCTTGCCGGTGCCCGGCTCGCCTTTGATGAGCAGCGGTCGCTTCAGTGTGATGGCGGCATTCACGGCCAGCATCAGGTCGGCCGTGGCGACGTAATTCGGAGTGCCTTGGAACTTCATGGGACGCGTGCCGCTCGGCGGTGGAATGAGATCGAATCCAGTACAGGAGGCACCTTTATAATCATTTTTTCGATCGAATCACCTGTGCCAACCATGCAAAAGCTGCTTATTTCCCTGTACGTGACGGTCGCCCTGGGCAGCATGGCGATTCCGGCAGCGGCCCAGGACGCCGCGGCAGGCGAGAAGAAAGCCGCGATGTGCATCGGTTGCCACGGAATTCCGGGCTACCAGGCGAGCTTTCCCGAGGTCCACAAGGTGCCGATGATTGCCGGGCAAAACGCCAAGTACCTGGTCAACGCGCTGGCGGCCTACAAAAAGGGCGATCGCAAGCATCCGACGATGCGGGGCATCGCGGTCACTTTGAGTGACAACGACATGGCCGACCTGGCTGCTTTCTACGAACAACAACCCAAAGGCGCGGTCGCCTTGGCTGAACTGCCCGACGGCGCGCCGCCGGCTGAGGTCGCCGACCTGCTCAAGCGTGCCAACTGCGCGTCGTGTCACGGTGCCAATTACAGCAAGCCGATCGATCCGAGCTATCCCAAACTGGCCGGACAGCATGCCGACTACCTGTATGTCGCGCTGAAGGCCTACCAGGTCGACAAGAACCCGCAGGTCGGCCGAAACAACGCCATCATGGCAGGCATGTCGCGGCAGTACACCCATGTCGAGCTGAAGACGATCGCCAACTACCTCGGCGCGCTGCAAGGCAATTTGCGCACCGTGCCCCAGGCGCGGTTTCGCTGATCGGTCGAGGGGAGTCGATCAAGGTCGCTGAACCCGCGGCTTTTTTCAGGTCTGGCCCAAGACGAGCCGGAACCACCAGCCGGCATCGACGTCCGGCTCACCTTTGCCCGTCGTGATTCAAGTTCACCGCCTGCCAGCCGAAATACCTGGAGGACGTGCTTGGCAGCATGGGGCCACGGTCGCTTTGAACAGGTTCGCCCATGCTCAAGAAAATTTCTATCAACGAACTGCGTCTGGGCATGCACCTGCACGAGTTGTGCGGTGCCTGGCTCGAGCATCCGTTCTGGAAAACCCGGTTCGTGTTGACCGATGCGACCGACCTCGAGAAGTTGCGTTTGAGCGGCATCCAGGAATGCTGGATCGACTGCGCCAAGGGTCTCGATGTGCTCACCACTGCACCGATTCAGACCGCTGCCGCACCGCCTGTGTTCCCAGCCCCGGCGATCGCCGAAGCCCTGGCGCCCACGGCTGCCGGTCCCTCCGAGCTGCCAACACTGTGTGAGGAGGTCCGCCAGGCCGCGCTGCTGGTCAACCGGTCGCGTGAGGCCGTCAAGTCATTGTTCAGCGAGGCCCGCATGGGGCACGCGCTGAATGCGGAAAAGTGCATGCCGCTGGTGGCGGACATTGCGGCGTCGGTCTGGCGCAACCCGGGCGCACTGGTCAGTCTGGCGCGGCTCAAGACCCACGACAACTACTCCTACATGCACTCGGTCGCGGTGTGTGCGTTGATGATCACGCTGTCGCGCCAGCTCGGGCACGACGATGCGCAGGCCCGTGACGCCGGAATGGCCGGCCTGCTGCACGACATGGGGAAGGCGGTGATGCCGCTTGCAGTGCTGAACAAGCCGGGCAAGCTGAGTGGGGATGAATACGCCGTCATGAAGACGCACCCGGTGCTTGGTCACAAGATGCTCTCCGAGGGACACGGCACCAGTGCCGTCGTTCTCGACGTCTGCTTGCACCACCATGAACGTGTCGATGGCAACGGCTATCCCCACGGTTTGTCGGGCGAAGCATTGAGCCTTCACGCCCGCATGGGCGCGATCTGCGATGTCTACGACGCCATCACGTCGAACCGGCCCTACAAAGCCGGCTGGGATCCGGCCGAGTCGATCTCGCTGATGTCCGAGTGGAGCAAAAAAGGGCAGTTCGATGCCGCGTTGTTCAAGTCGTTCGTGCTCAGCCTGGGCATCTACCCGAACGGCTCGTTGGTGCGCCTGAAGTCGGACCGCCTTGGCGTGGTGATGGAGCAGAACCCGCAGTCGCTGGTCAATCCGACGGTGAAACTGTTTTATGCCACCCGCACGCAAATGCCCATGACGCCCGAACTGCTCGATCTGAACCGTCCGGGCTGCAAAGACAGCATCGTCGGCCGTGAATCGAACCGCCACTGGAAGTTCACCCACCTCGAGGAGCTCTGGGCCGGTCGCGAGGTGCTGCAAAGCATGGGCCGGGCCTGAGCAGTCCTCGCGCGGCGGCAGACGCCCAAAGGTCGGCTTTTTCAGCCGCCGCGTTCGAGCCGACCGGACCCCAGCCCGTCCCGGCCCCGGCCTCGGCCTCGGCTTAAACCCGGTTCATCGACATTCCGGCGGTGCTGCGCAAGCGCTCGATCAGCTTGGGTGCCATCTGCGTCAAGGGCAAGACCTCGTGCGCCGCACCCGCCGCGATCGCTTCGCGCGGCATGCCGAACACCACGCAGCTGGCTTCGTCCTGCACATAGTTGTAGCTGCCGGCGTCGCGCATTTCCTTCATCGCCTTGGCGCCGTCCGCGCCCATGCCGGTCAGCATCAGCGCCAGCGCGTTCGGGCCGACCACGCGCGCGGCCGACTTGAACAGCACCTCCACCGAGGGCTTGTGCCGATTCACCGGCTCGCCGTCCTGCACGCGAGCGACGTAGTTGGCGCCCGACCGCTCCACGCTGAGGTGAAAGCCACCCGGCGCGATGTAGGCGTGGCCCGGCAGGATGCGTTCGCCGTCACGCGCCTCGGCCACGCTGATCTTGCACAGGCTGTCGAGCCGCGCCGCGTAGCTTTTGGTGAAGCCGGGCGGCATGTGCTGTGTGATGACCACGGCGGGGCAGTCGGCCGGCAGGTGCATCAGCACTTCCTTGGTGGCTTCCGTGCCGCCTGTGGAGGCGCCGATGAAGATGATCTTCTCGGTCGACAGCCGGCCCAAATTGGCGGCTGGCGCGCGCAGCGCCGCAGCTGCGCCTGCGGCACCGTTGGCAACGACACTGGGCGACGGCGTGCGGCGCAACTGCGCGCGTGAGGCGATGCGCACCTTGTCGGTGATGTCTTCGGCCAGCCGGCTCAGGCCGTCGGCCACACCGATCTTGGGCTTGGCGACAAAGTCGATCGCGCCCAGTTCCAGCGCCCGCAACGTCACTTCGGCGCCGCGCTCTGTCAACGTCGACACCATCACCACCGGCATCGGCCGCAGGCGCATCAGCCGTGCCAGGAAGTCCAGGCCGTCCATGCGCGGCATCTCGATGTCCAGCGTGATGACGTCCGGGTTCAAGTTGCGGATCATCTCGCGCGCGATCAGCGGATCGGCCGCCGCACCCACGCATTCCATGTCGCTTTGGCGGTTGATGATTTCCGACAGCAGGCCGCGCACCAGCGCCGAGTCGTCCACCACCACCACACGTGTCTTGGCCATGTTCAGGCGCTCCTTACAAAAATAAAGACAGTCCGCACCGGCGCGTCGGTCCAACGTCCGTTGGCGACTTCAGAACAGATCCACCGAGCCACCGTCGGTGCTGCCTCGCACGGCTTTCTGCCCGGCCATGCGGTCCTGGGCTATCAGCGCTTCGGGGTTCGCAGAGGCCAGCCGTTTGACCATCGCGTTGCCGCTGCGCGGCAGGAAACACACCTTGCGCGGATAGATGTCAAGCACGTCTTTCGACAGGATCGGGATGCGCTCGGTCTTGAGGTAGTCCATGACGAACGCGGTGTTGCGTTCGCCGACGTTGATCGTGTTCATGCCGCTGATCACCTGCCCGCCGCCGAACACCTTGGCCTCCATGCTGGAGCGCTGCGCGCCGAGCTTCATCATCTCGTTGATCAGCAATTCCATCGCGAACGAGCCGTAACGCCCCGAGTCGCCGCTGCCCTCGGGCAGCATGAAGTGATTCATGCCGCCGACCTTGGCGTTGCGGTCCCACAGGCAGGCGGCAATGCACGAGCCCAACGTGGTCATGATGAGGATGTCCTCGGCATAGACGAAATACTCGCCCGGCAAGACCTTGATGGCCTCGTTCTTGAAATGCGCGTCGTAATAAAAGAACGAGGCCTCGCCCGGCTTGCGAGGCTGCGCTTTGAGGTGCTCCAGGCGAGACCGGGCCACGGGTGCAATCGGGTTAGCCAGGGCCATGTGTCGTCCGGGTAGGGGGCGGGTGCGTGTCGGCGTTCAGACGCGCTCGTAGATCGTCTTGCCACGCAGCTTGAACAGGTCCTTCGACTCGGTGAAGTTTTCCGAATGTCCGACGAACAGCAGGCTGCGCGGCTTCATCGTCGAGTGGATGCGCTCGAGCACCTGGCGCTGCGTCGGCGCGTCGAAATAGATCATCACATTGCGGCAGAACACGATGTCAAACGGATCGCCGAGCGACCAGCGGGCGTCCATCAGGTTCTGCACGCGAAACTCGATCAGCCGCGACAGTTCGGGCTTGATGCGCATGAAGCCGCTGTTGTCTCCCTTGCCGCGCAGGAAGTGCTGGCGCTGACGCTGCAGCGACAGGCCGCGCGCGTCGGCCGGGTAGACGCCGCGGCTGGCGGTGGCGAGCACCTTGGTGTCAATGTCGCTGGCGACGATCTTGGCGCTGCACTGCGCGCCGTAGGCTTCCACCAGCGTCATCGCCAGCGTGTACGGTTCTTCGCCAGTGGAGGCGGCGTTGCACCAAACGCGCAGCCCGGTGACCGACCGGCTGGCCAGTTCCTCGGCCAGCGCGAGGAAGTGATGTTCTTCGCGAAAGAACGAGGTCAGGTTGGTGGTCAGGCAGTTGACGAATTCCTGCCATTCCTGCTCGCCGGCGGCGCCGGTGGCCTTGTCGAGCCAGGCCAGGTACGTCGAAAACGACCGGTGCTCCGTTTCGCGCAAGCGCCGCGACAGTCGGCTGTACACCATGGCCTGTTTGCCGGCATGCAGGCTGATGCCGGCACGCTGGTAGATCAACGTGCGCACGCGCTCGAAATCGGCGGCGCCAAAGCTGAATTCCTGCGCGCCGGCGTCGCTGGCAGCGGCGCGTGGCGCTTGGAATGCATCTGCGAGGGGAACGGCGCTCATGGGGTCTCCGGGGAACTGTGTGACCGGCAGCGCTGAACGCCTGCGCCGAACCGGACTAGTCGGATATCGACCGTTCGCCCGCCGTCTTGAACCGTGGCGTGCATTCGCGCACGCCGCTGGCCATCGCCGCACCGCGGCCGCTGCCAGACACGACACGACACGACACGACACGACGCAAACAGGGCCCGATGCGCGTGCCATTTCAGGCCTTGGGGTGGTGGCACGCGCTGCTAAAATTTCACGCAAACCTCACCATCGCACGTGCCGCGCTTCACCGATCCACTCGCTACGCTGATCGCTTCCTTGCACCTCGAGGGCGCCCTGCAGTTGTTGCAACAGGCGGGCCTCACGCTGCCGGATTTCGACAAAGTGGGCAAGGAAGTCTGGTTGCAGGCGCTGATCGACGGCATGTGCACGATTTCCAGCCGCGATCCCCTGACCGGGTTGGCGAACCGGCGGCAGTTCGAGATTGCGCTGGCCAGCGAAGTCGACCGGGTCGCGCGCATGGGCGAGCCGGCCATGGTGCTCATGGTCGACATCGACCATTTCAAGCAAGTCAACGATACCCACGGGCACCCGATCGGCGACCTCGTGCTGAAGGGCGTGGCCGGTGTGCTGCAAGACTGCATCCGGCCGATGGACACGCTGGCCCGCTTCGGCGGCGAGGAGTTTTCGATGATCCTGCCGAACTGCCCGCCGGCGTTCGGGCTCGCCGTGGCAGAACGCATGCGCACCAAAGTGCAGTACAACGAGATGACGGTCTCGCCGGGCAAGGTCGTGCAGGTCACCGTGAGCATCGGCGGGGCCTACGCGCCGCAGTGGGTGCGGTCGTCCTCGACCCTGTGGGTCGAGCGTGCCGACCGGCAGCTGTACCGCGCCAAGGCCGAAGGTCGCAATCGCGCCTGCCTGGAACATCCTGCTGTTTCGACCGTCAGCGCCGAAGAAAAGAGCCTCCTGTTCAGCTCGTCACAGTTTCAGGACCTCGAATGAGCGCGCACAACGGTGGGCCCGGGATCACGCCGGCGTCGGTGATGGGCGGATCGCGTCCGCGTGCCCGCGTGATGGCAATCACCAGCGGCAAGGGCGGGGTCGGCAAGACTTTCCTGTCGGCCAACCTGGCCGCTGCGCTGGCGCTGCGCGGTGAGCGCGTGCTGGTGCTGGACGCCGACCTCGGACTCGCCAACCTGGACGTGGTGCTCAACCTGCACCCGAAGGTCACGCTGCACGATGTCTTCATCGGCAAGGCGACGCTGGAAAGTGCCGTGATCGATGCACCGGGCGGCTTTTCGGTGCTGCTGGCCGGCTCCGGCCTGGTCGAGTATTCGCGCCTGACCTCCGAGGTGCGCGACAAGCTGCTGGGCATCATCGAGGCGCTGGTGCCAAGCTACGACCGCATCCTGATCGACACCGGTGCCGGCATCTCCGAAGTCGTGCTGTTCGCCGTGTCGCTGGCCGACGAGGTGCTGGTGATCGCCACGCCCGAGCCCACGTCACTCACCGATGCCTACGCCACCATCAAGGTGCTGGCCAGCGTGCAAGGGCGGCGGCGCATCGATCTGGTCGTCAACCAGACGCGCAAGCCAGGCGAAGGGCGCGCCGTGCGCCAGCAGTTGCAACACGTCGTGGACCGTTTTGTCAATCCGCCGCTGGACAGCCCCGTGGTGCTGGAGCTGCTGGGCGAGATTCCGCTCGACCCTGCGGTGCGCGACGCCGTGCACCAACGCCGGTTGCTGGTGCAGGCCATGCCCGGCGCCCCGGCCGCCACAGCCGTGGTGGCGGTGGCGGTCAAGTTGGCTGGCTGAACGCCGCTGTTCAGCGCGGCGCGCTGCCGGCCAACAGCACGATGAGTGCGCCCGCGCCGCCTTCAGGGCCGCTGGCCTGGGCGAACGCAATCACCTCGTCGCACTGCGCCAGCCAGCGTTGCGCCTTGGCCTTGAGTACGGGCTGGCGCCCAGGTGACCCGTGGCCCTTGCCGTGCACCACGCGCAGGCAGCGCTGGCCGCGTCGGGTGCATTCGCGCACAAAGGCCGCCAGCTTGTCGCGCGCTTCGTCACGGCGCAGGCCGTGCAGGTCGAGTTGCGCTTGTATCGCCCAATGCCCGCGGCGCAGCCTGGTGACCACGTCTTGCGACACACCGGGCCGGCGAAAGCTGAGGCCGTCGTCGGTCAGCAGCAGCGTCTCGATGTCCACCTCGTCAGACAGGGCCTCGCGCAACGCCGCCTGTTCGTCAAGCTGTCGCTGCAGTGGTTCGGGCGCAGGCCGGGGCGGCCGCAGGTCGGCGCGCGCGTGGGGCGGCAGGGCGGTGACGCGGCCCACGGCGATGCTGAACTGGCGCCGCCGCTGTTCGGCCGCGGCATGCGCCGCGCGTTCGGCAGCCTGGCGCTCGGCGGCTTCAAGCGCACGCTGGCGCAGCGTCTCGCGCAGCGCGGCCAGGGTGGTGTGCAGGTCGTTCTTCACCGCCGCCTCACAACTTGCCGCGCTCGGCCATCGACACCACCTGCCCCAGCCCGACCACGATATGGTCCAGCACGCGCACGTCCACGAGCTTGAGCGCGGATACCAGCGTCTGCGTCAGGTACTCGTCGGCGCGCGACGGCTCGGCCACACCCGATGGGTGGTTGTGGGCCAGCACCACGGCTGCTGCGTTCAACGCCAGTGCCCGCTTGACCACCTCGCGCGGGTAGACGCTGGTCTGGTTCAGCGTGCCCCGGAACATCTCTTCCAGGCGCAGCAAGCGATGCTGGGCATCGAGAAACAGCACCGCAAACACCTCCTGGCTGCGCCCGCCCAGCTGCAACGCCAGGTAATCCTTCACTCGCTGCGGGGTGTCGAACAGGGGCTCGACATGCATCTGCTGGGCCAAGGCACGCCGGGCCACTTCCACCACGGCCAGCAACTCGGCGCGCTTCGCCGGGCCCAGGCCCTTGATCGACTTCAACTGCTCTGGCGTGGCCCCCAGCAGGCCGGCGAACCCGCCACATTCCTGCAGCACCTGCCCGGCGAGCGCCATCACGCCGTGGCCTTTGTAGCCCGTGCGCAGCAACAATGCCAGCACTTCGCCATCGGCCAGGGCAGCAGCGCCGCGGGCCAGCAGTTTCTCGCGCGGGCGCTGGTCGGCGGGCAGGTCCTTCATCGGCATCGGCTTCGTTCGGCGCGCGGGGTGCGGCAGGGGCGCCCCGGTAGAATCAAAGCTAGTTTATTGGACGCCCTTGCACGGCGCCGCCGCCTTGTGAATCGCATCCAACCGAGCTCGTTCCTGACTCTGCACTACCGCCTGGGCCTGCCCGGCGGGGCTGATGTCGTGAACACATTTGCCCACAAGCCGGCCACGTTGTCATTGGGCCAGGGCTTGCTGGCCCCGGCCATCGAGCAGCACTTGATCGGCCTGGCCGAGGGCGCCCATGAACACTTCGAACTGCCCGCCGGCAGTGCCTTCGGCGCGCACAACCCCGACATGCTGCAACGCGTGAAACTGTCGCTGCTGCACGAACTGGGTGAGCGCGATGCCAGCTACGGCGTGGGCGACGTCGTGCAATTCCCCACGCCTGACGGCCAGGGCAGCTATGCCGGGCTGGTGCGCGAGGTGGGGCCTGACTGGCTACTGTTTGATTTCAACCACCCGCTCGCCGGCCAACCCGTGCGTTTCGAGGTGCAGGTTCTTGGAGTGATGTGACCATGCCCGGTTCAATCGAAGAAGTGTTGCTGGCCGAGCCACGCGGCTTTTGCGCTGGAGTCGACCGCGCCATCGAAATCGTCGAGCGTGCGCTGACCAAGTTCGGCGCACCCATCTACGTGCGCCACGAGATCGTGCACAACACCTACGTGGTGAACGACCTC